>Ga0164296_1000062_pt1 | contig 131905 bp, 117 predicted proteins | sample GEODES057metaG_FD_113533 | JGI IMG/M metagenome (GOLD analysis project Ga0164296, IMG submission 113533) | Dystrophic lake water microbial communities from Trout Bog Lake, Wisconsin, USA - GEODES057 metaG | ecosystem: Environmental > Aquatic > Freshwater > Lake | place: USA: Trout Bog Lake... | reverse complement strand
AACCTTTCGAGATCGTCCACCACAACGTGATTCTTTTCATTGACCACTACCTCACTCCAGAAAGCAGTTCTCAAGTCAGAGAATTTCTGTCCTTCTTCTTTTAACAGCGGCCCTACACTCAGCACATCTTTGATCACCACTATTTCCCCTTCCATCGAAGGCTCCAGAACAAGTGCATTACGTAATGGCTCTGCCGCCACATCACCGGTAACTATATGATATATCATTATTATTCAATTATAACCTTACAAAAATACTGAAACTGAATTGGCCGAAGCCAATCATCTTTCCACAATTGTTTACAATTTGTTTTTCTTTTTGCACTTTCGCCCCTAAATTTATTTGGTATTCCATTTTCTCCTGCCATATATGAATGAATCGAAGAGTATTAAGAACTGGGTTGAGGACGACAGACCGAGGGAAAAGATGATGCAAAAGGGCGCTGGTGCACTTACCGATGCCGAACTACTGGCCATACTCATATCTAGCGGAACGAGAGAAAAATCGGCCCTTGACCTGGCCAAAGAAATACTGGCCATGGCCGGGCAAAACCTGAGGGAACTAGGCAGGCTGAGCATAAAAGAACTGCAAAAGACCAAAGGAATAGGCAGCGCCAGAGCTATAACCATAAGCGCAGCCATGGAACTGGGCAGGCGGCGACAGATGGCCGAGGGATTGGAGCGCGCCATCATCCGGAAAAGCCGTGACGCCGCCGATATCTTTATGCCTATGCTGCAGGACAAGAATTTTGAATGCTTCTGCGTGATGTACCTGAACCAAGCCAGTAAAGTAATAGCCATAGAAGAAATAAGCAGCGGCGGGCTAACGGGTACCGTTGCCGACATACGCATCATACTAAAGAATGCTCTGCTTTACAACGCCAATCAACTGATGATAGCGCACAACCACCCATCAGGCAACAGAACACCGAGCGCACAGGACAAAGCAATAACCATAAAAATAAGCGACGCCGCGGCGATGATGGATATAAAACTGCTGGACCACATAATCATTGCAGGGAGCGAATATGTAAGTCTTAGCGATGAAGGGTTGATGTAAAAAAATGTCCCACACTTTGCGGAGTGTGGGACAACTATTACTAACTGATCTTACAGCTTCTCATACAATGCACGCAGTTTTTCGCGTGTCATAATGGTCTGCCAGTCTTTGCCCAGTGCATTTTCCCACAGTGGTGCCATGCCCAGCGATACGTCGATCATCTTGTTGAACTCGTCATCAGTAAGCCCCTTGGTAATGCCTTCAGGGATAAAGATGTTGTTCTTCTTCACCATTTTGTGAAAAGTCTCTACCCCTTCAGGATAGAACTCCTGCAGGTGATTGAACACAATACAGTTACCTATGCCATGTTTAGTGCCCAAGAGGTATCCCAGACCATAGCTCACTGCATGGGCCACACCTACTTGCGAATAGGCAATGCTCATACCGCCTGCGAAGGAAGCCATCATCAGCTTTTCGTCACTTTCCTCATCCCACTTATCTTTATGCAGGAACACTTCCTCGCAAAGGTCCTGCGCCTTTTCGCCGTATGAGCGGCTGAACTCGTTGATAAAAGTGCCTTTCAGCGACTCTATGCAATGAATGAAGCAATCCATGCCGGTATAAAAGCGCTGATCGGCAGGAGCATTCTTTATTAATTCAGGGTCCAGCACTACCTGATCGAACGGAGTAAAGTCAGAGTTCATACCCAGCTTACGGGTAGGGCCTGTGAGCACCGTAGTACGCGACACCTCGGCACCGGTACCTGATAATGTAGGTATACCTGCTTTGTAAACAGATGGATACTTGACCAGATCCCAGCCTTGATAATCCTGAGCTTTACCGGGATTGTTCATCATTATGGCTACTGCCTTAGCGAGGTCCATCGTGGAACCGCCACCGATACCTATAACACCGGATACTGATCCGAATTTGTCCTTGAGCATCTGCGACAGCTCATCAATATAAGAAGTTTTTGGCTCGTGCGTTACATCTGCGATTACGAGCATATCATTGCTGCGTAGCGGAATGCGTGCCTTAAATGCTGCATCGTTCTCGAAATAGTGATCCAGGAGAAAAATCATGGGGGCACCATCCTTGCGTCTTGGCGCTAATATCTCATCTAACTGGTTGAAGCAGCCACGTCCGTAAACGACATAGTCCACCATCTTAAAATTGCGAAACTTCATATAGAAAATTCAAAGGTCAAAAGAAAAATCAAAGGTCAAAAATAGTGCTTTTGATTTTCAATTAGCGGCCATACTACGAAAAAAGGATGGGAGAAGGCTGCTTACCCTCGTTAATGCTGCTGTAAGAGCCCGCTGCGGACGTAGCTTTATTACGGATATATTGCCAAGCTTTTTCTCTGGTCATGTTGTGCATCTATAAATATAAAGGCTGAGTCTGAGGGTCATATTGGTGTATACCCATCCAGGGATCATAGAAAATCCGCCTTAATATAGTATTAGCTGCAGGCTCTACGATATCCATTTTCTTTATTATTCTTTTCAGCAAAGGCGTGTAGCAGGCATATATATAGTCGAACGCTTTACGTTCATTGTGCATAATAAGTAACGTAAGGTCACCGTCTGTATACCTCCACTCCAAAAAGGAAATATTAAAAAAGTATGCTACCATTTTTTGATACGAATAAAATGCTTTTGCCACTGTAAAAGGTCTTTTAATTACTTTTGATAAAAACAGAGTTATTGAAACTTCCGGAGTCTTTATTACATGATCTTAAACAAGTAACGGGCTTTAATGAGCAATCATTTATTGCAGCTCATGAAGAAAATGCATTAACCTCCGTGCGCCATCACCCTGTAAAAGGTCTGAAAACGGCTATAAACAATGCGGTACCGTGGTGTGCCAGGGGTGAATACCTCCCCGCGCGTCCTGTTTTCACACTAGACCCGGCTTATCATGCAGGGGCATATTATGTACAAGAGGCGTCTTCAATGTTTTTGGCACATATGTGGAGCAGTATCTTTAAAGATTCCAAGGGGATACGGGTATTGGACCTGTGTGCCGCGCCGGGCGGAAAGAGCACGCTCATCGCCTCTCTGCTGGATAGTGAAAGCCTGCTCATATCTAATGAGGTAATAAGAAGCAGGGCATCAATACTGGAAGAGAATATGAGCCGTTGGGGCTATATGAATACATGGGTGGCCTGCAATGATCCACGTGATTTCACTAAGCTTTCTGGCTATTTTGATGCAATCGTTATTGATGCACCGTGCAGTGGATCGGGGCTGTTTCGTAAAGATGCCCGCGCATTGGAAGACTGGACCGAGGCCAATGTAGCACTATGTAGTGCTCGCCAGCAAAGGATAATAGCGGATATTTGGCCAGCTTTGAAGCAAGATGGCATACTGATCTATGCAACTTGCTCCTTCTCTACACTGGAAGATGAAACGTTGCTCGATACGATAGCCAACGAATACCAAATGCAAACCCTGTCTGTACCTATAATTGCTGAATGGGGCATTACTGAGGTGAAATCCCCCCTGAAGCATATGACAGGGTATCGTTTCTTTCCGGATAAGACGAAGGGGGAAGGCTTTTTTATAGCTGCCTTGCAGAAAAAGGAATCAGCCAATGCGTTGCGTCCTGTAAAATATAAAATGCAGCAGCTCACTAAGATAAGATCACAAGCCGAATATCTGCTCAATAACAGAGAAATTCAGTTCATTCAACCCGGCAAGGAAGAGTATCATGCCATTGTGGCCGCGCATGAAGCAGACTGGGAACTGCTGCAGAAAGCTTTGTATTTCAGAAAGGTGGGATTAAATATGGGTTCTCCATCTGCCAAGGAGTGGATACCGGCCCATGATGTGGCATTAAGCATAGACATCGCATCTTCTGTGCCGTCTGTTGAGGTCAACCGCGATCAGGCTCTTCGCTTCCTGAAAAAAGAGGATATGGAACTTGCTGATATGGCCAAAGGGTGGCAGGTGATAAAATTTAACAATCTGGGATTGGGGTGGGTAAAGTCGCTGGGAAACCGTGTTAACAACTACCTTCCGAAGCATTGGCGCATACGCATGGAGCTACCGGACATTGACATGCAATAAATTGGGCATTATTTTTGTACTTTTCGGAGTAAATAGACTTTTTATGTCCAAATATTTATTACTATTTATTTTCTTCATATCCGGTGTTACCTCATTTGCTCAGCAGACAGATAGCATCTTTGCTGTGCGCAAAGGGCCAAACCTTGCTATCAGACATGTATTAAAACCAGGAGAGTCTATTGCTATGCTTGCTTACCGGTTTTATACTGCCGTAGATAAAATAGAAAGCATGAGTGAGGTAGATGGCCGCAAAAAACTGGCTCCGGGTACTGTATTGCTGATACCTCTTACGTCTGAGAATTTCCTTGCAGCTAGAGAAGCAGTAGGAATCGAAAACCATGAGCAAGTATTTTACAAAGTGAAAGAGAAAGACAATATCCCGCTGATCTGCATTTACCTGGGGATCAAAAAACCTGATCTAATACTATGGAATTCGCTTCATGGCAATACCATCACTGAAGGGCAGCCTTTGTTTGTAGGATGGGTAAAAATGATACCGCAAGATTCAATCAATATCGCTAATGGAGTGGCCTATCCATCGCACAGGAGAACAGCTATTGTTGAGACCACAGATACAGTAAAGCACGCATTTGGGGGACTCGATAGCCTTTATAATGTGCAGACAAGCAATGGCAGAAATACGATAACGGAAAAAGGCACAGCGGTATTCTTTGAGAAAACCGGCAAGAATAATATTTACTATGCTTTTCATAATACCACTCCACGCGGCGCTATCATCAAGGTGACGAACCCCGGCACGGGCAAATATATCTATGCTAAGGTACTGGGACCGATACCAGACACCAAGCTCTATGCCAACAGCATCATTGGTATATGTAATGCTGCAAAAGAGATGCTGGGCGTTACTGAAGAAAAAGCATGGTGCGAATTATCTTATTCACCTAATTAGTACGGAGTCATCTCCATTTTATTTACAACTCATCTGTAGTGATGAAGATACTGATCATCCGTTTTTCCTCCATAGGCGATATCCTACTTACTACTCCTGTGGTGCGCTGTCTGAAACAGCAGCACCCGGAAACAGAAGTGCATTTTCTTACGAAGGTCTCCTTTAAGTCGATATTAATAGCCAACCCCTATATAGATAAACTGCACTATCTGGAAGATAAACTGGAGCCGGTAATCGAGGAACTGAAGAAAGAAAAATTTGACTACATCATAGACCTGCATCATAATCTGCGCACCGCCAGGGTAAAGAAAGCCCTTAAAGTGCCTGACCATACCTACGACAAACTAAATGTACAAAAGTGGCTGCTGACTAACCTTAAGATAAACCTGATGCCAGATAAGAGCATCGTGGATAGATACTTTGAAACTGTGAGACCGCTTGAAGTGTACAACGACGGCAAGGGCCTGGATAATTTCGTTCCTGCTGATGTGCAGCTAGGCAACAATGACATACCAATGAGCCACTGGGGCGGCTATGCAGGTTGTGTGATAGGCGGTTCATACGCCACCAAACAATTACCAGTGGAGCAGTGGAAGAAATTTTGTTCGACTTTCCCCTACCCTGTTATCCTGCTGGGCGGACCTGAAGACAAAGAAATGGGCGACTTGATAGCGCTACAGGATCCTGTTAAAATATACAACTCCTGTGGCAAATTTAGCCTCAATGAGTCTTCAGAATTAGTAAAGCATGCCCGTGTAATCATCAGTAACGATACCGGGTTGATGCACATAGCTGCAGCTTACCAGAAACCAATAGTATCATTGTGGGGCAATACATCGCCGGAAATGGGCATGTTCCCGTATTACGGTGATAACAACCTCACATCGCACATCGCCCCGCAATCTGTGATCGTAGAGAATAAGCAACTAGGCTGCCACCCATGCAGCAAGATAGGATATAACAAATGTCCCAGAAGGCACTTTAAATGTATGAACGGCCTTGACATGCTGGCTACCGCAGAACAAGCACGCCAACTATGGGCTACTGCAAAAAAGTCAGAACAACGATTTGCATGATTTCACTGCAACAATTCAAATGAAAAAAGAGGCTGTATCAAATGTAAAGTGAAGCCTCTGAGAATCAAATAAGTGAGTATCCGACTCCACCAGGTACCCTAATAAAAAGAGGGTGTCCCGGGCTTTCGAGACACCCTCTTCCTACTTATAGAACAAGTGTTACGATTAGAGAAATTTGACGATCTTCAGCTGCACTTCCTTCAGATGGTCTTGAGAAGGATTCATCTTTGGTTGCGTAAAATTGAGATCATTGGCTGAGTTGATAGGCACCAGGTGCATGTGTGCATAGGGTACTTCCAGCCCTATGACGCTGACGCCCACCTTAGTGCAGGGGAATGCCTTCTTAATAGCTGCGGCTACAGGCTTAGCAAACACCAACCAGTCTTTCAAGGTATCATCAGGTGCATCGAAAATGAAATCCACTTCCTGTTTCGGGATGACCAATACATGTCCATCGCGCAGCGGCTCTATGTCCAGGAAAGCCAGAAACTTATCATCTTCTGCGATCTTAAAGGAAGGTATTTCGCCAGTAACAATTTTAGAAAAAACGCTGCTCATATCAAATAGATATTTCTTCAATTTTGAATTTAAAAGTACCGCTCGGTGCTGCTATTTCGGCTATCTCTCCTATCACTTTGCCAAGCAAGCCTTTCCCTATCGGTGACGTCACTGATATTTTCCCTTGTTTAATATCGGCCTCATTCTCAGATACGATCTGATAAACAACGGTTTTTTTGCTGTTCATATTGGTTACTTTCACTGTGCTGAGTATAGATACCTTACTGATATCTACATCCTTCATATCGATAACCCGGGCAGACATTACAATTTTCTCCAGTTGCGCAACCTTAGCTTCATGTAACCCCTGTGCTTCTTTAGCCGCGTCATACTCTGCATTCTCTTTCAGGTCACCTTTCTCTCTCGCCTCAGCAATTTGCCTGGCAATTTCCGCACGACCTTTAGTCTTCAAATATGATAGCTCCTCCTTCAGGAGTGCTAATGATTCTTTGGTGAGGTAATTTAAATCAGACATTTTATTATGGTTTAAATACTAATAAAAAATACAACGCCTCCATTACAGAAGCGTTGCAGTACAAATTTATGAATTTTAGCGTAAATACTATTCAGAATCCTTCGGCTTTCCCGCACGGGTAAACCTTAACGACACCATATGCACACCATTTGCGGGGCGCTGTGTAGGCCTGTAAGAGTAGTCGATAGCCAGATGAGGGCCATTAGCACCTAACCTGGACTGAACGGTAACACCTGCAGATAAACCAACAAACATAGTCAACGAAGTAGTAGGATCGGTAATACCATTCTCGTAACGGTATGCCGCCCTTACCTGAAACATATTTCTATAAGAATACTCAGCACCTACACCCAGATAGTCATTGATAAATGAGTTAGAAGTGAAATTACCCATAATGGTTAATTTGTGCTTTGGCATACTGTCCTTACCTGAAAGATGATGATCATCAAGGTAGAAATCGTAAGAAGCACCCATGTTCAGGTAAGTAGGCATTTCAAACTTATCTGATGGCGTACGTGCAGTCACTACATAATTAGGTGTAGCCTGCGGCTGATCGGTATTGATAGCAAATCCAGTACCGGAGTAGCGCATATTAGTACCCAGGTTACGGAGCGTAATTCCCAAATGGAAATTATCTTTTTTACCCGTTACATACTGTATACCACCTTCAAATGCAAGACCAAGAGCACTTACGTTATTCATCTGCTCAGATACGTAAGTAGCCGCAAATCCTCCATTGATGTGTGTCGTGAATTGACGGGCATAGCCAACAGCGACATTGAGGAATTGGGGGTGGAATGTACCATACCCTTCGGGGTTATAATAATCAGTAGCCGGGATATCGCCAAACCCTATGGACATGATGTTGATGCCAATAACATTACCACCATGCAAAGGTATAGCCAAACCAAGGTTACTCACATTAACACCGGTACCTGTGAGGTAGGCACCGCTAGACAACCCTACTTCCAAAGCAGAGTCAACTGCGAGCCCGGCGATGTTGCATTTCATTGCCTCGATGCCACTGACATATGCCGTATTCATACCAAAAACACCGGTAGACCTTGCCCATGGATTGATAGTCAACTCCGGAGCACCTGCTTGCCCTATGCGATCTTTATTACCCGCAAAGGCGCTGATAGACATGCCCAGGGCGAGAACGGTAACTAAGGATTTCTTTGAAATTTTTTTCATAATCTAAATACTAAAAATCTTTAATGAGCTTAGTCTAATAACCCTTTTACTGAATATTAATAAGAGGTTGCATCTATCGGACGCATTGCTCCAAACCATTTCAATACTGTTTCACCTATACCATCAGCCTGCACATGTATCAGATACATACCACTTGCTATAGGTAATCCTGCTGCATTACGAACATCCCAATCCAAAAATGATGTTGCATCATCCTTAGTAAGGGTGCGAACCAATGTACCATCGAGCGCATATATGTGAGCTGTAACGCGCTGAGGAAGGTTGATGATCTTTACCTTAGTATCATACCTGTTGGTCTCGTAACCAGAGAAACCATAGTAAGGGTTTGGCACAGCATAGATCCTGCTCAATAACTTACTACGATTAGTGGTATCAGACAATTTACTTGGCACCATATTCTTGGTAGTAAACGTATAATAAGGTAATGTACCACTCAATGAATCTGAAGCCGCAAGAGCTGGTTGTGCAGGATCAGCTTTGTAGGCAGCATACGGACGATTGACCCTGAACTGGAGCCTGGTCTCTGTAGGAATAATACCATCTCTTAAAGAAGCCAATGGAACTGATGGATTCAATGTAGGGACACCTACCCATGCAACATTTTCAAACGCCTTCTGGATGGTTGTATTACCATTAAGCGGAGTAGCATTCTTCAGTTTAGATACCACATAGGCATCACTATCATATTTAGTGTTCATCACATATACAATATGCTTACCACCAAATACAATTGAGCCATCAAACGTATTAAACATATTTGTAGATGGATTAAATATCATATCGCCACCATTGTCACTACCCAGGTAAGAATCCTCTCCGAATATAATATTAAGACGAATACCTGTATTGATATCAACAGCATAACCCGGGAACCAAGACATACCGTTCTCAGAAGCGTCAGAAGAATAAACAGGCGTTACACCATCTGAAGCATAATCCATATCCCAACCAGCGTGTTTCCTCAACGTGAATTTCATTGCGTTATTCTGAGCCAGGTTAGAGTCTTCCTGCTCTTCCACTACAGCACAACGTGTCCACAATGATTTATCAGGCGTAAATACAATATTCACATCCGGTGTTTTGGAGAAGTGCGCGAGGTCTTGTGTTGCACCTGTATAAGCAACTTCAAATGCACAAGCAGAACCATTAGAGTAATGCTTAGCAAAGAATGCGGCGGCAAGGTTATAAGGAGCCCAAGTACTCTTAGCAGGTGAGAAATTAGCCAGCATCAACTCATAAAACTGGAGGGTGTCTAACTTCATATAGTCATTAAAGTTACAAGGGTTGGTAGCAGAATAGCTTGTACCAAAGTGCTGGTTGTTACCACTCCTGATCCAGTTAGCAAAATTACTATCTGACTGGTCGGCGACACCCCACAACCATGATTTAGAATTATCCGCAAAAGATATGGTTGACGAAATGTAACCATTACCATTTACCTGATCGACACCCGGAGCGTTCGCCTGCGCCACAGAAACAGAGATACCATATTTTTCAATGATCTGCTCATTAACAGAACTGATATCACGCTCGCTATATATAACATCCTGATTGCCTTTGCTATCTATTGCAGTAAGTTTCCATGTAGCTGAAGAAGGTAAAACACCTGCGACCAAACCACTATCTGACCCAATTTGTAATACCCAGTCAACAGGCTGTAGCACTTCAGGATCAATCACTTTAACATTTACTGGACCTTGTCCTTGACTATATACGAGATCAGAAACGCTATCATTCTTAACAATATTCATCTCACTAGCTGTAGATAACTCGGTAAACGATCCCCCATTACCTAAACCTTCAATACGCGTTACCACTACACCATCACCAAAATTAGCGTTTAATGTTGTTCCCATATTTCCGTTAGCCGGATTAGGAATGGCAGCAACAACAGGAATATTGATACCACCAGCTCCATGAGCACTACCTATATAAGGCTGATCTTGTGTGCCATTTACATAATGTGGCAGTGGGTTAAAGTTCTGGAAATTGTTGTAACCATAAGCAATAGCCACGAAATAATATGTATGATAATTGATCAATTCCGGATCGGCAGTTGCAGCGAACTGATCGGCACTAATAGTAAAGCTGTGAACAACACCGCTATCCTTACCTACAACTTTGATCTGAGGCGTCCAGGTAGAATCGCTGACTGCTGTTACTTTAGCATAGTTGATAATTTTAGTAACATTATTATGAATATCGCACTGGAATACTTCATAAGCCTTGGTATTATCTACTTCGCCTGTGTTAGGGTCAAAAATTTCTGCAGAAGTGATGCTGCTGTTAGCTAACTGGAATACGCGATAACCTTCAAAGTGGTATAACGAGTCTGCATAGTCATTAGATACTGCCTTAGCTACAGCCTGATGGTAGCGCAGCGAGTCAATGTACGTTCCATCAGTACGACCATAGCTTTCTGCATAGTTATTACTTCCATAATCATTAACCATGTAGAATACCAGTTTCCTGTCAAGTTCTCTAACCACAAGCCTTGGGGCTTCAGGGCCTTCAACAGTTTTAAAGCCTTCTTCAAACAATGCCTGAGCACCATCATCTACGCTTTTGATGGTTTTGAAATCTGTACTTGGGCAACCACCTACACCTGAAACCCAAAGTGCACCAAAGGTAATATCATTGATAGCACCCGGAACCAGTTCAAAAGGTCCGGAAGAAAAGATGAAGCGCCTGTCACCCGGATTGTTGTTACAGTTACACTCAGACCAAGAAGTCTTGTCTCCCGGGTCACCGGTAAATACAAAGTGTGATACCGGACCAGAACCATATCCTTTACAAGGTACTCCTGTACCTTGGAAATCATTAGAAAAATGCTCACCATCTTTAATGGTACCAGTCATGTAGTTATATATCTGTATTCCGTTCACGGGGTTACCGATAACACTGGCGTCATTGTTATAGTAAGTAAAGTTGGTCATACCCAGTTGCTGTATAGTATCTGGTAAACCTGAGCGATGTATAATTCTCTTAGGTCCTTTAAAGAAGTCAACTCCAACCTGAGGTGGGTTAAGGCCATAGCTGTTTACAGGATGTCCGGCAGATCCTCCATCATCATTTGTACCATTATACTGTATACCAAGACCACGAGATGTGTCGCAACCGATGTAGTCATCGGCATAGTAACCAAGGTCACAGTCATCCCAAACAGCGATATACGTACTATCGATAGTGAGCGCTCCGCGATTAATGACACGATAGTTACAGAAAGTAGTATTGTTCAGGAAGTCCTGGGTAGAATAAGCAAATGCAGAGGTCTGAACTTCAATACCCATAGACGCTGTCTGAGATTGCAACTTAACATTTCCTGCATCGTTGAACACCCACCAGATATATTCGTCACCAAGGATATCCGGATACTCACCTTGTGCAGGCTCGTATATTCCGTTACCATTCAGATCCACAAATGGAGCATATGAGTTTCCGGAATAAGTGCTTGATGTAAGGTCAAGCAGGCCGTTAGCACCTTTTGCTTTACTATTCCCTTTACCTGGCCAGTCGAAAATCACGGAATACTGAGATGCCTGTAAGTTACCACCTACTTTCGCTGCCTCTATGAAGGCATTAATAGTAGACTTATCTATTTTCCAGAAGTTATCCCAGTTAGCACAAGCGTCACTTGATATCTTACCGTTGATATCTAATGCACCCGGCCAGTAATCATTACCATCCTGACGATAGGTTTGCGCCGCTACTTTAAGCGAACCTGTTTTATCAACACCACCTATCCAACAAGACGCGGCAAATTGGGAACTGCGACCGGAGTTTTTAGGGACTTCATAAGCAGCAACCTGCAAACCTATATTCCACCACATATCACCACCTGTCATCAAACGGGCACGTACGTTATTGATATCAAGGTCAATCGCTGCAATAGCCGGCTGGCAACCAGTTACGGTTGTTTTTTGCTGAGACTCCCTGTGACCAGAAGAACCAATATTTTCTCTTGCAGCGGCATTTCCAACAAAACCAAATAAGCCAAGAAGAGTTAGGGCTCCGGTAAAACGTATATTTTTTGCAATATTCATAACTTACTCAAGTTATATTATTAATTAATTAAAAATTGTATTCGAGACCAAATGTTATAGTACGGGCATAGTTGAAATGACTTGGGTCATTGTAGAGTATCCTATAGAGGTCAGAATAAGACTGTGGATTGATCTGCTGTGGTACAAATTGTTTACCATAAGATGAAGACAGATAACCGTTATCATCAGGGCGACCAGTGTAACCATAGACGCCAAGTATTTCACGTGTACTCAGAAGGTTGTTAACATAGATGAAAGCAGATATTTTCTTGATACGTTTTGCTTTCACACCATCAGGAGTTTCTTTCTTTGTCTTACCAAATTCGAAAGCAAAATCTTTATTGATGCGCAGGTCAAGACCATAGTGCCATGGCAAACGTGAACCATTGATATCACCTATGATTGTGTTACCAATTGGGTTCTGCAACCTTGTGAACGGCTCACCGCTTCTTGCCTTGGCAATAAGATCGATACCTGCATTCTGGAAGATGTGTTTACCTTTAACTACAGGTCCTTCACCGTCCTCATAACGATAGTCAAAGCTACCGTTGATGATGTGACGAGAGTCATAATCGAGAGCAGATACATAGCGTAAGTTAGGCAGACCGGCTTCGATAAATGTTTGCAACAAACCATTAGGAGAGATATAACCTTGTCCACCAGAGTTGGTAGAGAATGGGGTTGAACCTGTACCTTCAGCAAACTGGAGGGTATAGTTGATATTCATCGTCAGGTGATTGGTAGCACGAGTATCAAAATTCAACTTCACACCCTTGGTAGTAGAGAAGTCACGGTTACCATATGTGTAATAGGTAGTAGGATAAGCATAAAGATAAGGCTGAACAGTGATCTGGTCTTTACGCTCTTTATAGAAACCTGTAATGGTCAATGCTGAGTTTTTGCTTATTTCCTGCTGGAAACCCAACTCATAATCATAAGTCTTCTGGGTCTTCAGGTTTGAGTTTTCGATAACTGTATTTGAGTTCTGGTTCAGGTAATAGTAATCATAAGGGGTAGAGCGAGCGATATTAGGTGTAGGGCGCTGCGCATACAAATCATAGTGTGCAAAGAAGTTAGACGAAGCTGAGATTGGGAATGCAACCCTGATACGTGGCATTACCGTAACATCAGGCACGTAATCTGTGAATGAACCATTAGGGTTAAAGTTCGAATCTGTGATCTTAACACCATTAGCAAGTAATGGCTGAGGGTCACGACCGCCTGAGTAGTTTTTCAACACTGATGGATCAGAGATAAACTTACCCGTCGCATCATACCAGTTATTACCACTTCTGTAACCAATGATGTTTGGAGATTTTGAATTGTTATCATCTACATATACCACATAACCGTTTCCGATGTTAGCAGGGGTCTTACCACCGTTGATGTAGTTAGAAGAACCACCAACGTCACCAACTGTCCTTTCCTGATACAATGAATATGGATCAGTAAGCACCTTAGTATTAGCGGAATACCTGTCAACACGAACACCAATGTTGAACAAGATGTCTTTGTATTTAAACTTATCGAGCAAATAACCTGCGATATAGTTAGGAGTAAATGCACCTATAGGACGAGTATAGTTACCATTAGCATCCTTCTGTGTCCAATAGTCGTTAAAGTTTACGGTACCGGTGTTTGCAGCTCCTGTGTAGCTATAACCATAATAGTTAACAAATGGATTACCGCTGTTCAGCAACTCATCGGCAGAGAAAAGACCCAGATTGAATGTTGATGGATCCAATGCATCGATATTGATATTCTGATTGCTACTCAAACCAAGTTGTTTCCTCAGGTTCTTGTCGAATGGAGTATTACCTACGTTAACATAATTGTAGCTGATAGTATCTGTAGGGCTAGGTATAACATGACCAGCCTGTACATCAGCCAGGGAATAAGTCTGTCCATTGACATGGAAAACAGGATGTGCCTTATCAAGCACGAGGTTTGAATTGTCGATGCTGCTTACCAGCTGTCTCATAAGACCCCAAAGCGAACTTGTACCATATCCGTTGGTGTTAGCTATAGATGTAAATGATTTTTCAACACGCTGTTGGTAATAGAGACCAAACTGTATACCATGGGAAATATTACCCGTCTTAAGGTCGAATGATGCATCAACGGTCAACGCATATTGACTGGTGGTAAAATTCTGATAATAGCTCTGAGACGCTCCCGGGCTATAAGCCAAACCATAAGTAAGAGCGGGCTCGTCACCATTCAGCAGGGCATTAGATGCCTGTATCTGTTGGGTAAGTATCGGTAAATTATCATGCAGGGAGTTGTAATACTGAGTAGTGTAATTAGCCAGATTCGGGTTCATTTCTGACCTCTGGAAATTGATACCTGTTGGTTGGGTAACAAACAGAACCGTACCTTTCTTTCCTGATGCGGTATCAGTAATATTTGGTATATAGACCGGAGTATAATTAGTAGTGAATTTACCTACGTATGCATAATCAAATATATTGCTTTTGAAAGTTGGGTCCTGTGTTACTATATGTGTCTGTTGGTAGTCTAACTGTACTGTGTAGAATGCATTTGACACAAGGCTGTGCTTACCGGAATCGGAAGAACCGCCCTGCTTGCCAAATTTCTGGGTAAAGCGGAGATAGCCACGGCCAACACCCTGATTCTGAACAGGTGTCTCCGATGATGAGTATATACGTGCGCGGTTATACTGATCGGTACTGGTATAGTCATAACTACCGCCCGTTACTATGCGCATCTGGTCGTTGACCTTGAAATCCATTTTACCATTTAAACGAACCTCTTGAACCAAATTATTTGGCGGACGCTTAACTGCTGTCAGCTGGTTAGCTGTAATGTAATCAGATGCAAGATTGTATACTGTATTACCACTGTTATCAGACGTCAGTTTTAACGGGTTCTTTTGCAAGTTCTTCAATACATCACCTGTTGCTATATATTGTTTGTCGTAATATGGATACCTGTCTGCATCATGATAATAGTCACCACCAAGAGCATAGCTGATAAACGGCCTGCGACTGCCATCTGGCATCAGCTTCTTGGCTAACGGACCGGACAGCGAGAATGAAGCCAGGTTATTGTTATATCCATCAATCGAGTGTTGTAAACGTATACCGCCGGTCGTTTTAGCAGCACCACCCTTTGAAGTAATGTTGATAACCGCACCAGATACGTCACCATATTGCGCGGAAATACCAGAGGTCAACACTTCCAATGCATCAGTTGAACCCTGAGACATGTCAATACCGCGGCTACCATACACCTGCACTCCATCTATAATGTAGAGGTTACCATCAGAACGGCCACCATCTGCATTGACAGTACCATTTCTCTTCTGCTGATATATACCAGGCGACTGAGCCACAAGGTCAGCGGTCTGTGTAGTTGGTTTTTGCTTGATTTCTTTATTGGTAAGTACGTTACCACCGCCATACGGAGTAGTCAATGGCTTCTGGTACCGCACAACCACTTCTTTAAGATTGGTGTGCCCTGCTGGCTCGAGTGTTTGATTCAACTGAGTCTGTCCGCCGGGAGAAATAAATACGCCGGTTACCGTTTTGGTCTCGCAACCTACATATGAAAAGGTAACGTCGTAAGAGCCCGGTTCCATACCTTTAATGGAATAATTACCATCAAAATCGGTTACTGTTATTCCTTTAACAATACCACCGCTTTTCAGAGATACCGACCCATTCACGACAGGCTCTTTTTTCGAATCCACCACATGCCCTAATAACTCCTGAGCAAATGTAGATCCTGAAAACGCTGTGAAAACGAACAAAAGAAGATAGCGTAATGTACTTTTCATATGTAAAATTAATATGTTATTACTAAATGAGAGCGTAAAGATAGAAAAAACTGTTAAAAATCAGCCCTTTGAGAAATTTAATTTTCCACAGAGTTTTTATCATCATGTTAACTGAAAATCAAGTTTCTGTTAAACCCGTCCTAATAATAGACGAATTAAAGGTTAAAAAACTTGGGTAGTTACAAAAAAATATTTTTTAACACATTACGATTAAATACTCAAAACCTTTACCAACAAAGCTTTGCTCATTTTCTCCAGTGCCTCAAAAGTATAACCCGCAATATGTGGGGTAACCACCACATTGGGCATCTGCATAATCGAATTCAATTTGTCATACATGTGTATACCCATCTTTGATATAGGCTCTATTTCAAATACGTCGAGGCAAGCGCCGATGATCTTTTTGCCGGCAATCCCATCATATAACGCATTTGTATCTACCACAACCCCTCTTGACGTGTTAATAAGGATAAACGGCTTGTTCATAGCTGCAAGAAACTGACCGTTAAAATAGTGGCGCGTCTCCTCGTGAGAGGGCACATGAAAACTAACAATATCGGCCTCTTTAAAAATGGCATCCAGACTGTTGCTACGGGTTACATAGTCCGGCACCTCAGAAAAGCTATACTTGTCGTAAGCTAATATTTTCATATCAAACCCTGAAAGTTTGCGTGCGAACGATCTTCCTGTATGCCCGAATCCAATGATTCCCAGTGTTTTACCTTCCAGCTCTGTCCCCCTGTTCTCATCACGCAGCCATATTCCTTGCTTCATTTCGTTCTGCCCCACCCCAATCCTCCTTATCAGAGAAAGAAGCATACCCAGTGCATGCTCACCAACGGCATTACTATTGCCCTCCGGGCTACCAAAGCACACAACGCCCTTTTGCCTGGCATGCTCAAGGTCTATCACCTCCATACCCGACCCCATTCTGCCTATCCACTTTAATCCGGGCGCAGCATCGATCAAGTCACTGTTCAACTGCAGCCTTGTTGACGTAATAACGCCTACACAATCTTGAATAAGGGTAAAGGCAGCCTCCTGAGTTATCTTTTCATGCACCACACATTCATACCCTGCCTGTGTAAGGCCATTGGTAAGAAGCACATGCACAGGTGCTGCTATCAGCACTCTTCCTTTGCTACTGATCATTAAAATTCTGCTTGTATAGTGTTACAAAATCCTGAACAGATAATTGCTCCGCCCTTTTGTCAAATATCTTATCTCCTAAAGATTCCGGCGGCATAATGCTTTTCAATCCGTTACGCAATGTTTTCCTGCGTTGGTTGAAAGCCGTTTTCACCATCATGATGAACTTCTTTTTGTTGCTGATCTCATGCGGATTACGCAGGTTGGTGAACCGCAGCACACCACTATCTACTTTAGGAGGCGGGGTGAACGCACCCGGAGGCACATCGAACAGATATTCCACCTTGAAAAATGCCTGCATGAGCACACTTAATATACCATAGGTTTTGCTACCCGGGCCTGCTGCTACGCGTTGCGCAACTTCCTTCTGAAACATGCCTATAACCTCGTCCACATGTGGCTCCCAGTCAAGCACTACGAATAATATTGGCGAAGAAATATTGTAGGGAAAGTTACCCGCCAGGCTGAAGTTGGTATCAAAGGGCATGTCTGCTTTCAGTATGTCCTGATTGATGATCTTGCCCTTCATTTCAGGGTAGGTCTTATAGAGATATTCTACCTTTTCAGTGTCTATTTCTATGGCCTTATATTGTATGTCTTTCCACTCTAAAAAATACTTGGTGATGGCGCCACCGCCGGGGCCTACCTCTACCAGATTCATCCCCTCTTTGTGCGCAACCGACTCAACTACTTTCCGGCAAATATTTTCATCATGCAGAAAATGCTGGCCGAGACTCTTCTTTAAAGTGTACATCGTGCAAAATTCAATATTTGGCAAGCAAAAGCCAAATGTATTTTCTTATTAAGAGCAACAAAAAAGGGCTGGCAGATCAATATCTGTCAGCCCTTGCAAGAATTAATATATAAACCTAAGCCGGCTTAACGCTCTTAGCCTTGAATTTATTGATAGCGTTGCGGGTGAAATCGCTCAATACCAGACGGCCACTGATAGCGGCACGGTCTGAAAGCAAAGTATCCCAATGGTCTGTACCTGTCCAGAACACCTTCTTCAGCTGCGCCATAGCTTCAGGGCTGCTGTGCGCCAGGCGGTTGGCCAGACTGCTCACAGCATCGTCCACTTCAAATATGGTCTTGTGTACCTCTGAATACAATCCATGGCGTTTAGCCCACTCAGCAGACCTCCACTCGCTGGCGTCTATAGCCAATTGAGAGAAACCTGATACCCCTATCTTACGCTCAACTGCAGGGCCTACCACAAACGGGCCTATACCTACAGCAAGTTCGCTCAGTTTTACAGATGCATCTTCGGTTGCAATAGCATAATCAGTTGCGGCGATAATACCTACACCACCACCTACAGCCTTACCTTGCACACGGCCTATGATGAGTTTATGACACTTACGCATGGCATTGATCACGTGTGCAAAACCGCTGAAAAATTTCTTACCATCGGCTTCGTTTTCGATAGCCATCAGTTCGTCGAAAGATGCACCGGCGCAAAATGCGCGCTCCCCTTCACTACGCAGGACGATCACCTTTACGCGGTCGTCTATCCCTATATCATTAATGGTCTTGGCAAGATCTGTTAAAATAGCAGCAGGTAATGCATTGCTGGATGGGTGAAAGAATTCGATAGTGGCAATACCATGTTCTATAGTATGATTTACATGGCCTTCTGTATGTTTCATAGATAGCAACTAAATTTTAAGATGATGTTAATGATGCCGAGCTAACAGCGAAAATTAATTGTAAATTATTTTGGTGTGCAAATATATACATCTGCATCGTATATACAACCTTTTGAAAAGGGGGATTTATCTCCAGCGCGGCAGATAGCGTTTTTATTCATATCGTATGTTACACCAATACCGCTCTTCGCTTAACAGTCCTTCAACCGGATGATTGCTGAATAAATCTTATCTTTGAAAAGGCCTTTATATTGCAAATGAAGTCCCAATATATAGTTAAACAATTTATAAGTACAACCATGTCGTTTTGTTTACACAACAAATATTTAAAAATAAACATATTTACTCCTATCTTCTTATTGGGGCTGCTTTTATCGTCCTGGTCACAAGCGCAGGTAATCTGGTCAAGCCCGTCTAATACTTCGTGGCTTACAGGAAGCAATTGGGTAGGCAGCGTGGCGCCAACAGCGACACAGATCGCTGAATTTGACGCCAATCCTACCTCAGCTACCACTGGTGTAGGTATCGATATGAATGCGGCGGCAGGATCATTAAGCATTTCAGGACTTTATATCAGCAGCACAAGGACAAATAATTTTTTGCTGGGCAACAATTCGGCAACCAGCGGTACGTTATCTATCTCAGGTGATCTCATCAACGGTACACCCAATGTTTTTATTGCGAACTTTTCTGCGGGTCCTTCTAAATTAACAATACAGAATACTCAGGGATCCGGTTCATCAACTCTTGGGCTGAATTTAGGGTCATCAGCAGGCAATTTTACTATGGGCAGCGGTGGCACCACAACTGCCGGAAATACCATTTCCGTTACCAGCGCTATAAGTGCCACGGGACTACTCACCGTGCTGGGTGGCGGCACATGGAATGCCATAACGGCGACCGGCAATAACGGGGGCATACTAAAACTGGGAGGTGCTAACACATTTACGGGAGGCATAACCGCAGGCAGTGCCGATGGCACCGGCAGTGGTATACTGGAACTGGATGTGAACAACGCTATCAACAACTCAACAGGCAACAATATCACGGTTAATCCTAATAGCCAGTTATACCTGGCTGCTACTACAGGGAGCACATACACTACTGATAACATCACGCTCTACCTGAACGGCCTCGGCAATAATTACGCATCTACCGGCAAAGGAGCAATGGTTAACCTCAGCGGCAGCAGCTACACATGGACAGGCCCGGTTAATCTATCTACTGACGCAAGCATTTCTGTACTTGGTTCAAGCACAGTAGCACTGACCCTGGGTGGCAACATATCGGGCAGTGGCAAACTGATAAAAGAAGGCCCGGGTAATCTCATTATTAATGGCGCTACTAACACCTGGGCAGGTGGCATGCAACTGAACAAAGGAACCATCACTGTTAACGCAGGATCATCATTGCCGGTTGGTGATATTTACATGAATGCAGCAGCAGGCAGCTCCATCGTTTTCAACAATAGCCAGACCATCACCAGCCTCAGCAGCAACTTCGGGGTGTCAACCGGCAGTTTCTCACAAACTATTTCCCTCGCGGCTGCTACCACACTTACCATTGATCAGGCCACAAACACTACCTATGGCAACGGCGCCGTCACCTCCCTTACCAGTAACATTACAGGTAGTGGTAGTGTTGTAAAAACGGGGAGCGGCACGCTAACCCTCACAAGCACTGGCAACACCTTTTCGGGAGGCCTCACAATTTCAGGGGGCACATTAAGACTTAGCCCCGTAAGTGCGCCATCGACAATTGCCAGTAACCTGAGAATGAATGGAGGCACATTAAGTACTAATGGAATAGCTGCTGTAACACTGAATTTCGGAACAGGTACGTTTGCCTTGACAGACAACTCAACACTCGACTTCGATGTCACCAACACTCATTACATAAAATTCGCCAACAGCAGCGCTGTTACCTGGACAACGGGAAAAATACTGACAGTAACCAACTGGACAGGTGCCTACAACAGCACGGCTGGCACAAAAGGCCGCTTATTCATAGGCACGGGTACAACAGGGCTTACCGCAACACAGCTGGCACAGATACATTTTGATGACGGCATGGGGCATATTTATGCTGCTACGCAACTGGTGAGCGGCGAAGTTGTACCTCTGGCTCCTTTGATAACAATTGCAACAGGCTCCTACGGTCCCTTTTGCAATAACATAAGCAATACTATCAGTGTGGCTTATACATCATCGGGGCCTTTCACCGGCACCTACAAGGTGCAGTTGTCTGGTCCTGCCGGCACATTCACCGCAGATACGCTCACTGGCATTATTGGCTCCGGCACTACATCACCGCTTGCCGCAACCATCCCAACAGGCACTGCAGCTGGTACAGGATATCGCATAAGGGTGATCAACACCAGTCCTGTCGTATTTGGCGCCAATAATGGCGCTAACATCGCTATAAACGGCTTACCCATAGTAAATGTCATCAACGGCACAACTACCTTGACACCAGGGGCAACTATAACGCTTACCGATGCCTCATCAGGTGGCACATGGCATTCCAGCGATACTACAGTAGCTAAGATAACAACGGGTGGTGTGGTCACAGGCATCGGGCTCGGAACCGACACGATCACATATACAGTGACCAACACTTGCGGTCTGTCAACAACAGTGGTAAAATTGCTCAACGTAGTAGCTGCTCCGCAAATATTTGGTGTGACACCCAACACGGGCGTTCCGGGGGATACTATAATAATTACCGGATCAAATTTCAACCCTGCATCTGCTGACGACATTGTTTATTTCGGGGCCACAAAAGCAATAGTGACCAGCGCTTCTGCATCATCATTAAAGGTCACAGTTCCTTTCGGTGCTGCATATAGCCCGGTTTCTGTAACGGATACTACACTGAATGTTACTGCAGCCAGTATGTATGCATTCATGCCGACTTACAATAATACAGGTCTTATACCCGCGGCATTCAATTTTAAGCCTAAGGTTGACTTGGCCGCAGGAGGTAGTCCGATAGGGATATACCTTGCCGATCTGGATGGTGACGGTAAATCAGACATGGTGGTTGTGAACAGTGGACCTAACAACATGTATGTATACCACAACATAGGCACTGGTACAGGCATATCAGCAGCGTCATTTGCAGCGCCTCAGATATATGCGACAGGCAGCGGACCACACTACATCAAAATTGCGGACATAGACGGTGACGGCAAGCTCGATGTTATTGTGACCAACACGTCGACTTCATCTAATAATATCTCTATATTCAGAAACACATCTACGCCCGGCTCCATTACATTCGCTGCTAAAGTCAACTTCGGAGCAGGTGGTTCAGGGCCATATGATCTTGGCATTGCCGACATAGACGGTGATGACAAACCAGACGTTGTGATCACTAACCAGAATACGACATCATTTACCGTTCTCAGAAATAAATCAGTAAAAGGAACTTTATCATTTTCGAGTGCCGCGACATTTAGTATTGGCTATATTCCACTCCGGTTATTTACCGGAGACATCGACGGCGATGGGAAACCTGATGTAGCTACGATCAGCTATTTCTCCGGTTTCATATCCGTATTTCACAACACCGCTACGCCGGGCATTATCAACAGTTCATCATTTGCAACACCTTCTAATATTAATTTAGGAGCCGGTATAACTGCTATCAACGCAGCCGACATAGATGGAGACGGCAAGCCCGATCTGCTCGCTACAAACAGCAATACTAATTTACTATCGGTATACAGAAATACATCAGCGCCGGGAACGATAACTTTTGCCAGCAATACGGATTTTGGCACCGATTCTACACCTGAAGATATAGAGGTGGGCGATATTGACGGCGATGGTAAAGTTGATATTATAGTAGCCAACTACGGCGCTGGCTCATTATCTATTTTTCGAAACGCGGCAGTAAGCGGAACTATATCTGCAAGTTCACTTGCCGGCCGCGTAAGCTTCGCAGCCGGCACTTCGCCGTCAGGCATGGCTATAGGTGATCTGGATGGCGATCAAAAACCGGATATAGCATTAGTAAACGGCGGTGCGTCAACAGTATCCATTTTCAGGAATTATCCTCTGCCTCCTGTAGGCATCATTACCGGTGCAGACTCTTTATGCATGGCTAGTACCACAACATTTACAGATTCTATCCCGGGTGGTATATGGGTCAGTTCGAACCCTGCTGTAGCAACAATCAATAGCTCGGGCATGGTAACAGCAGTGGCACAAGGTCTTGATACCATCGCGTATTATACGGTAGCACAGGGTGACACCAACATTGTTCGCCACCCTATCAGGATCGACCTCCATTTACCAGTCGGGGTCATTACCTCTACTGCTACCAGTTTTTGTGTCGGTGCTACCCTACCTCTTACCGACACTCCTGCCCACGGTATGTGGAGCAGCAGCAACATAACTGTAGCAACTGTTGACACTGTAGGTAATGTTACCGCGCATGCGACAGGTAATGTGATCATTACCTACGCTATCAGCAACAGTTGTGGTGCTACGCAAGACACCATGCAACTCACTGTGACCCCACCTACGGGTTATACCATAGGTACTATAACGGGCACGCCGGCTACGTGTATTACAACGCCCGTTACCTTTACCGATACCTCTGCAGGTGGCACATGGACAAGCAGTAACACTTCTGTAGCCAACGTAAATACATCAGGTGTTGTTTCCGGTGCAAGCTACGGTACTGCGGTAATTACTTATGGCGTAACCAACAGCTGTGGTACCTACGTGGCTACCTCAATGATCACTATCGATACCATTACTATCCCTGCGGCACTCACTGGTGCCGATAGCTTGTGCCAGGGTACAGCAACAATATTCAGTACGCCGCAAGCTGGTGGAATATGGAGTGTAAGCAATGCAACTGCAAGTGCAAGCGGAGATACGATCACCGGGACATTGCCGGGCACGGACACCATAACTTATACACTGACCAATACATGCGGAACGGTGAGTGCTTCAAAGACTATCGTCACAAAGCCAGCTCCTTTTGCAGATACTATACTCGGGCTATCCAGTGTATGCCCTACAGACACGATAGTTCTTGCCGATTCTGCATCAGGTGGTGTATGGAGCAGAACAAACACGCATGCCAGTGTATCGCCGATAGGCGTGGTAACAGGTATTACAGGCGGCGTAGATACCATCTTATACTCCGTTACAAATAGCTGCGGCACCGCTGTAGCAAACAAGGTAGTATCCGTTGTACCTGTTCCGAACGCAAGTGCTATATCAGGTCCATCGGCGGTCTGCGTCGGTGCTTCCATAACGCTGGGCGACACCGCAACATCTGGCGTGTGGACCATAAGCAATGCCAATGCAACTATAGCAGACAGCGTAGTGAGCGGAGTAAGCATCGGGCTTGATACTGTAACATTTACTGTTACCAACATGTGCGGCACTTATAGTGTCATTAAGCCCATCACGGTCAACCCTGCATTGTTAGACCCGGGTGTTATTACGGGGCTAACTAGCGTGTGCGTCCATGATACCATTTACCTCGTCGATACCATATCTGGTGGCATATGGGGTAAAACAAATACCAAGGCAAACGTAAGTAATACAGGTATGGTTGTAGGTCAGGCGGCAGGTATAGACACCATAAAATATACGCTTACCAACGCATGTGGCAATGCGGTAGCCACTTACCCTGTAACCGTCAATCCGCTGCCATCTGCGGGCACAATTACAGGCGCCACGGCAGTTTGCGCGGGCTCGTCGATCATTATTCATGATACCACTTCAAATGGCTCGTGGACTATCACCAATGGTTTCGCCACCCTCGCCGGCGATAGCATAGTGACCGGTGTAAGCGCAGGTACAGATACCGTAAAATATACGGTAACCAATAGTTGCGGCATTGCAACTGCTATCAAAAGGATAACAATATCACCGCTACCCTATGCCGCATCCATCACAGGTTCTTCTAACGTATATGTGGGTGACACAATCATACTGAAAGACTCTACAGCCGGCGGCGTTTGGAAGGCAAGCAATACAAATGCTATTGTGTCTAATGGTAACGTGGGCGGATTACAGCAGGGAATTGACACCATTAGCTATGTGGTAACCAATTCATGCGGCAGGGACACAGCATATTTCTATGTAGATATATTACCGCAGTCTAGTGCAGGGCTAATAACTGATTTTCAAGTTTATCCTAACCCCGGCAATGGCTCATTTACTATAACACTTACATCCCGTATTGATCAGAGCATAAAGGTAATATTGGCAAATTCAGTTTATCAATCTATTGCCGTTTATGATGTAAATACCAACAAACCTACTGCGATCAGCGCTCCTGTACTTAGCGCAGGCGATTATTTCCTGTCCGCTGTAACAAAACAAGGATGGTATACGGTGAAGGTGGTCATATTCAGGTAAGGTACCAGGCGGCTTGTAAGTTGGCATGATACTTATGCAGTCTGGAGTAGAAAGTAATCAAACGACGTAGATGGAAAACAAGTCTTTTTCGGAACTGATCAACGGAAGCAAACCCGTTCTTGTCGATTTTTCGGCTGAATGGTGCGGTCCATGTAAGATGATGGCCCCCATACTGAAACAGCTGAAGGATATGATAGGCGACAAAGCCACGATCATTAAAATAGATATTGACCGCAACCGGCATTTGGCTACAGCCTACCAGGTATCAGGCGTGCCCACACTGATCCTGTTCCGAAATGGGAAACAACAATGGCGGCAGTCAGGTGTCATACCAGCCCACCAGCTAAAAACAGTTATTGACCAGAATATGTCGTTTTAACAGCCAAAGCATCAAAAAGCAATTAATACACATATATTCCAAAAAAGGAGCAATCACCTTTCAAATACCCCTGTCTGCATTACCTACCTTTCATAGTTTTAGGTATTTTTGTAACTATAGCATCACAAAATGCCTGTTCCAACAATGAAAAAACTTTCTATCATTGCCATTATGCTGTTGCCTTTGGCGGCGGCAGCGCAAGACAATCTCATCTCTAAGCTGGACGCTAATAAGAGCGAGAATACTGCGAAAGAAGATTACGATAAAAAATACCACTTTACCAAGCTCATCAATCTGGAGAATACTTCAGTAAAAAATCAGGCCAGTTCGGGTACCTGCTGGAGCTACTCTACCAACTCATTCCTGGAGAGCGAAATGATACGTATGGGGAAAACGCCAGTAGACCTCGCCGAACTCTATAGTGCTCGAAAGGTGTATGAGGAAAAAGCAGAGAACTACGTGCGTATGCATGGCGCAGTATCCTGGGGCGATGGCGGCGAGTGCCATGATGTGATCAACATGTACGCCAAGTACGGTGCTATGCCGCAGGTAGCCTACACAGGCCTTCACTATGGCACCAATAAAAATAAATTTGCAGAATTTCAGGCTATGCTGAAAGCTATGCTGGACGCAATAGTAGCCAACCCTAACGGCAAACTTACCCCGTCATGGAAGCAGGCGTATAACGCTGTTTTGGATGCCTACCTGGGTCCGGTGCCGGAGAAGTTTACCTGGGAGAACCGTACTTACACTCCTCAGTCATTTGCAAGGGAAGTAGTAGGCATTCACCCTGAAGATTATGTGGAATTATCTTCATTCACCACATCTCCTTACTACAAAAAGACCATCCTTATGGTGCCTGACAACTGGTCTTTCCAGCAGGTCTACAATGTAAAGATGGATGACATTACTGATATCATAGACAACGCATTGAATAGCGGCTATACCGTAGCATGGGCTGCAGATGTAAGCGAAAAATACTTTAGCTGGAAGAACGGTGTGGCGTATGTACCTGAAAAGGACTACGAAGACATGGATGACAGCGAAAAAAAATACATGTTTGACGGACCTAAGGATGAGCGCCACATCACCCCAGAGATGCGCCAGACCGCATTTGATAACTATGAGACCACCGATGACCATGGGATGCACATCGTAGGTATGGCTAAAGATCAGAATGGCCGTAAATACTACATCGTTAAGAACTCGTGGGGCGAAAAGAACGACTACAAGGGCTACATTTATGTTAGTCGTGCTTATGTACGGTACAAAACAACAGCCATCCTGCTGCACAAAAATGGTATCCCCGATGCGCTGCGAAGGAAGATGTTTCTGGATAAGGAATAACCCTGGTTGACCATATTGTATAAAGCATCACTGCATAGCAATGATGCTTTATTTTTTTAATCACCTTGCTACTTTCAGTCATTTCCCCCATTATTCCTACTTTTGCCATCTGCTATTATGAAACTAACGGAACACTTAGCCCAAGCTAAAAACACTATTATCTCTTTTGAGATTCTGCCTCCTACCAAGGGTAGGAGTATAGACTCACTGTTTGCAACGCTGGACCCCTTTATGGAGTTTAAACCATCCTATGTAAATGTGACCTACCACAGGGCAGAACAAGTGTACAAAAAACGCCTAGACGGCTCTTTTGAACGTGTAGAGATCAGAAAGCGCCCCGGTACTGTAGGTATTTGCGCGGCCCTTATGAACAAGTACAACATAGAGGCCATACCCCACCTGATATGTGGTGGTTTCAGTATGGAGGAAACTGAAAATGCCTTGATAGACCTCCATTATCTGGGCATTAAGAATGTATTGGCCCTGCGTGGTGATGCTGCTGCCAACGAAAAATTCTTCGTACCCCACCCGCATGGCCATCACTATGCCGACCAACTGGTGAATCAGATCATTACCCTTAACAAAGGCCAGTATATGGAAGACGATATTCTGGACGGGGTAAAAACTGACTTCTGCATAGGCGTAGCAGGCTACCCTGAAAAACACTATGAATCACCTAATATAGACACCGACATATCTTTCCTGAAAAAGAAGATAGACCTGGGTGCAGGCTACGTGACCACGCAAATGTTCTTTGATAATAAGCACTATTACGACTATGTGACCCGTTGCCGCCAGCATGGTATCGATGCACCTATAATACCGGGACTGAAACCGATCTCTAATAAGAAACAACTCACAGTCATACCACGCATATTCAATGTAGAGCTTCCTATGGAGTTGTGTAATGAGATCATGAAATGCAAGACCGATGCGGCTGTAGAACAGGTAGGTACCGAATGGCTACTGATGCAGTGCCGCGACCTGCTGAAAAACAATGCACCCGTACTGCACTTCTACACGCTCTCTAAACCTAACATGATCTACAACGTGCTGAAGCAATTATTCTAATTGAACCACGCTATATATCTTTAGAAAGCAACAGCATCAACCTGTTGCTTTTTTATTGTCCCGATCTCAAACTACAGTTGGCAACAATGCCTCTGCTATCCGCATATCTTCGGGTGTGGTGACCTTGAGGTTGCTGCGCTCCCCTTCTATCAAAAAGACAGGTATTCCGGATGCCTCCACAACGGTAGCCTCATCGGTAAAGGCAGCCCTATATTCCTGCGTGAAGGCCGGTAGTATGATCTCCGTTCTGAAGGTCTGCGGCGTTTGTATGATGCGCAGGTGGTCCCGGTTAAGCGGAGCGGATGTATCACCACTGGCAGTGCGTATGCTATCTGTTACGGGTATGGCTGGTATAGCGCTACCCTTGCTCATGGCCTGCTCATAACACCTTTTGATCAGGTCAGCAGACACCAGCGGCCGTGCGCCATCATGCACGAAGACAATGCCCTCTGCATCTATGGCATTCAGACCATTCTGCACACTATGGAAGCGAGCCTCTCCGCCCGTCACAATGGTCACATCGATCGCTTCAGGCAAAGAATTGAGCACTGTATGTCCATAACTGAGTTGATCAGCAGGCAGTACCAAAATGATGTTGATGTCAGGTATTGCCTGTTTAAAAGCCAGTATGGCATGAGCCAGCAAGGGTTTACCACCCAGGGGCAGAAATTGCTTTGGCAGGGCCGCGCCCATCCTCATCCCCTTTCCTCCGGCTACCAATACCGCATATTTCCTAATGTCATTCATACTTATTATTTTAACAGCCTGATTTAACCACAAAAAAACGTTTTTCTCATGTCACTTCAAAGGTTTTTACCCGCCGTCGCTCTGAGCGCTATCGCTTTGGGCCAGTTCTCACCGGCAAAAGCACAGATGGTATACGTTACCAAAAATGCCGGGGAAGCTACAGTAAAGGTATACACTACCTATTACAAGGACGAAGCTGATGTAGTGGTCTTCAAAACGCCATTTGTGAAGAATGCGCAAGGCAATAAAGGCCAGTGGCACTTTACCAAGTTCAGCGGCGAGGCCGATAAGCGCATCTTCTACACCGATTATAAAAAAGGTGCCGATGTGATCGTGTACTTTACCAGCGACGCCAAAGAAGCAGGCTGGAAAAATATGAAGAAACGCTTTTTGATGAATTAATGTTAGCGTTAAATGGTTAAAAGGGCGAGAGGTTAACAAGCCCGGAGTCCTGGATTAACCAATTAACTGATTAACTTTTTAACTGATCAACGAATTGCCCAATTAACCTTTTAACTGAAAACGCCATGTCTATTGCCAAAATTGTAGCCGCTGTCGCACTGTCACTGTTTGCCACCCGCTCGCAGGCTCAAGTAGTATATGCTACCAAGTATACCAGCGACGCTAATGTAAAGGTGTACGTAACAGAGTACAAGAGCGGTGCCGACCTGGTGGTGTACAAAACCCAATACAAAAGCGACGTTGATGGCAATAAAGGCATCTGGTACTTCACTGAGTATACCAGCGACGCCAAGAAGAAAATATACTTTACCCAATACAAAAGCGACGCAGACATAATTGTTTATTTTACAGAATATAAAAGCGATGCAGGCTGGGTAAACAGCGCCAAGCAGCATACCATGTATTAAAGGCTACATACTACCCTCCCCCGTCTTGTAATGGCCCTCGCTGCCCTGTTATCAACTCATTATTATATCCGAGCCCGGGCACATAACCTTATATTATTCTATTTCCTCCTTTTTGATTTGCTTTTCTATTTTGGTTACTTTTGCCACCCATGCTATCTAAAGATATTTTATTAAAAGCATATAGGCTGATGATGACTGCCCGGGCTATGGCAGACATCTATGACGCCAACAGGCAGACCTGCAAATACGTTCACAGCACATCACGCGGCCACGAGGCCATACAGCTGGCTACCGGGTTTCTCCTTAAGCCCTGCGACTTCGTTAGCCCCTACTACCGCGATGAGAGTCTGATGCTGGGTATGGGCTACCGCCCTTATGAGCTTATGCTGCAGCTGCTGGCTAAGGCAGGAGACCCATTTACAGGGGGCAGAGCCTACTACAATCATCCTAATATCCGCCGGGATGGATTTCCCGGCATCATACACCAGAGCAGTGCGACAGGCATGCAGGTGATACCTACTACGGGCATTGCACAGGGTATCAAATACCGCGAGCAGCAGGGCCTTTCTCAATACCCCGACCCACCCGTGACCATATGCTCACTGGGCGATGGCAGCGTTACCGAGGGCGAGGTAAGTGAGGCATTCCAGTTTGCTGTGCTGAAGCAGTTACCTATCATATACCTGGTACAAGATAATGACTGGGGTATCTCTGTAAGCAGCGATGAGGCCCGCACCATGGATGCCTATGAATATGCCGGCGGCTTCGTAGGCATGGAGCGTGTGCGTGTGAATGGCAGCGACTTTACTGATGCCTACAAGACCATGGAGTACACCATAGACTGGGTTCGTAAGCATCGTAAGCCTATACTGGTGCATGCCAAGGTGCCACTGCTGGGCCACCACACATCGGGTGTGCGCAAAGAGTGGTATCGCACTGCCGAAGACCTGGCCAAGCACTACCAGGACGATCCGGGACCAAAGCTGCGTAAGCTGCTGCTGTCTAAAGGCGTGAAGGAAGATGCACTGGACCTTATAGAAGAAGAAGAAAAGGCTTACGTGCAGGCGGAGTTTGATATGGCAGTAGCTGCCCCTGAGCCAGACCCGGCAACAGTGAGTAACTATGTATTTGCCCCATCACCTGTGACCGAAGAGAAAGGCAACCGATCGCCTGAGGGCCGCGAAAAAGTGGTGATGGTAGATGCTGCACTCCATGCCGTGGAAGAGCTGCTGCAAGACCATCCCGAGGCGCTGTTCTACGGACAGGATGTGGGTAAGCGACTGGGCGGTGTATTCCGCGAGGCAGCCACACTGGCCGACAAATTTGGCGACAACCGCGTATTCAACACAGCTATACAGGAGGCCTACATTATAGGGTCTACCATAGGCATGAATGCTGTGGGGCTTAAACCAATAGTAGAAGTTCAGTTTGCCGACTACATATACCCGGGGCTTAACCAGCTGGTTACTGAGATCAGTAAATCATGCTACCTGAGCTGCGGTAAGTTCCCTGTATCTATGATACTGCGTGTGCCTATAGGCGCCTATGGCGGCGGTGGCCCATATCATAGCGGCAGCGTAGAGAGCACGCTGGCTACCATCAAGGGTATCAAGATAGCCTACCCCAGCAATGCGGCCGATATCAAGGGGCTTATCAAAGCAGCGTTTTATGACGGCAACCCTGTGGTGATGCTGGAGCATAAAGGCCTATACTGGAGCAAGGTGCCGGGTACTGATGAAGCCAAGACCATAGAACCAGACCGCGACTATATACTGCCACTGGGCAAAGGCGCTATAGCACTTGCAGCCACCCAGGAAGCCATAGATAATGGAGAATCATTGTGCATCATTACCTATGGTATGGGTGTGCACTGGGCTAAAAACGCAGCCAAACAATATCCGGGTAGCGTAGAGGTAATAGACCTGCGCACCATATACCCGCTGGATGAAGAGCTGGTGTACAACACTGTGAAACGCCATGGTAAGTGCATCGTACTGACGGAAGAACAATTGCGCAATTCCTTCTGCGAAGCACTGGCCGGCCGAATAGCTCAAAACTGCTTCCAATACCTGGATGCGCCGGTGCAGACGATTGGTGCACTGGACCTACCTGCTGTGCCTATGAACATGGGCCTGGAAGCTGCCATGCTGCCTAATGCAGATAAAGTAGCTGAGCGCATAGGGCAGTTGCTGGCATGGTAGTTGATCAATTTCCAAATTGCTCAATGGCTCAATGAGGTGTAATTAATTAATGAAATAAGATTAAAAGGATCCCCGCAAATGCGGGGATCCTTTTTTATGACCTATTTTGTCGGAATCGCAGATCAAATTGATTTACAGATTTTGCAGAAAGTATCGTCCTGAAATAATAGACAATTTGCAGCAATTACATTTTTTGTGCAAAGCTGCAGTTCTAAAAAATAAATCGCTGATCATCAATTATTTGAGACTTTAACAAGCTGCAGTTTGCTGCAAAGCACTTCCGATTTCTGCACAAAAGTGCAGCCTGTATGCAGACACTGCAAAGACAGTGCAATGTCACCCCATGTGGCGTAGAGACGCAAGCATTGCGTCTCTACAGCCGGTTGTATGCAATATTTCAAAGACCTTCAAAAACCTTTTACAGGTTATATGCGGGTACAAAATTGTGGTGGGTTTTGATACTGACCAAAAGAAGATATCCACGAAAATCGCTGTGCTGATGCGGTTCTTGCTATGGATCAGTGAGTCGTGAGGGCTACTTGAAGTGGATAAAATTTTCGGAAGGAAAATACTTCGGAAGCAATATGTTTCCGGAATGCGAGGACGAAGCAAATGCTTCGACCAGTGGGAAAAACTACTCGTCCGTGTTTGCAACGCCGACGAGTAGTTTCTAAATATAATCGATGTATCCTACCTCAACAATGTTACCGTTCCCTTATAAGTAACATTCTCCCCATCAGTTTGAGCGAGGATGATGCTGTAGCTGTAGGTTCCAATATCTTGTGGCTGACCGTTCCATGTCCCATCCCAACCGTCGTGTATGTTGGTGCCATTGTGGTATACCAGTTCGCCCCAGCGGTTGAAGATGCTGAAGTCAACCAGTTTGCGGTTGCGGATATTCACTATTCGGAATATATCATTGCGGCCATCGCCATTAGGCGTAAAGGCATCGGGCACAACAGCGGTGCTGCTGTCGACCACGGTAATAGTAACAGAGGCAGAGTCGAGGCAACCATTGATGCTGGTGCCGGTAATGATATAAGTAGTGGTAGTTTTTGGCGTAACTACGGGATTCCTGATATTGGCGTCGGACAATGTACCGTCATTAGGCGACCACACATAATACAGCGCACCGTCGGCAAACAACTGTATTGACGAGCCATAAGGGATGGCCTGCGACGGCGTGACATTAATGAGCGTAATAGGCGGGAATAATACCACGGTAGTGCTGGAAGATGAGAAGCAAGCACCCGTAGATACTGTAACTGTGTACACGCCCGCGCCTGTGGCAGGCACATTGTAGACAACAGGATTCTGATCGGTAGAGGTAAACCCAGCGGGGCCGGCCCAGGAATAAGTGATGTTTGCAGTGCTATCGCTAGCAAAGAGGGCAAGCACTGCACCTACACACACAGGACTATTGCTCGAGGCAACAGGTATAGCTGGTGAGCCCGGGTCGAGCAGGATAACAGGACCCACCTCGGCAGACTGACAGCCAAATGAAATGACATAGACATGATCGTAAACACCTGCTGACAGGCCGGTAATAATAACATCGCCCGAGCCATTGGCTGTAATGGTAGTGGTAACAGGCACACCATTAGCTGTATAACTGACGGTATAACTGACACCAGCGACCAAACCTGATAATGTAATGGTGCCATCTGAGCCAAGGCACATAGTGGGATTGGAAGACGTGGCAGCTGCGATAGCAGGTACAGGATTGATGGTGACCACAGTGGTACCCGGCAGGGATACACAACCTAATACTGTAACCGTTACGGAGTACGTACCCGAGTTGGCTGTAGTGGTAGCGGCCAGGCCGGGGTTTTGCAGGGTTGTTGTAAATCCACCGGGGCCGGTCCAGTTGTAAGTAGCACCTGAGACCGTAGTAGCTGTAAAACTTACGGCGTTGCCTGCGCATACGGGACTGGTATTGGTAGCTACTGGAGTAGCCGGTGTTGGCGGGAAAGCAAGGACTACCGGTCCTGCTAAGACAACAGAAGTGCAGCCAGCAGGATCAGTAACAGAGAAGTTGGTATAGCTACCACCCGTGAGGCCAAAAATCGTAACAAAGCCACCCGCATCGGCAGTGCCTGATGTAGCAACCGGAGTACCATTGAACAGGTAGTTGACGGTATACATGGTGCCCGGAGTCAACCCGCTAATGGTGATACTGCCATCGCTGCTTACACAGGAGGTAGGATCGATGGATGTGAAGCCGGTGATGACAGGTAATGCAAGTATATTGACAATGACAGTGGCATAGCATGATGCCCCTAATGAGTAGGTAACGGTGGTAGCGCCCACACCCGTGCCTGTAACTACACCTGTAACAGGGTCTACAGATGCTGCAAAGCCGCCGCCTACGTCGCTCCAGGTGCCGCCGGCAGGCGAATCATGCAACGTGGTACTGCTGCCTGAACAAATAGTAGTGCTGCCAGTAATGGGGCCGGGAGTGCCGGTGACAGAAATGGCATAAGTAGTCACGCATCCCGAAGGATTGGTATAGGATATCATAGCTGTACCCACTGCACTACCTGTGACCACCCCTGTAGATGAGTTAACAGATGCTGTGCCCGGTGCACCGCTGCTCCACGTGCCACCAGAGATACCATCTGTAAGTGTTATGCTATTACCTATACAAACGGTGGTGGGGCCAGAGATCGGCGATACGGGATTTACATCTATCTCTTGAGTAGTAGTAGCCGTGTTGCCGCAGGCATCGGTTACGGTGACTGTGTAGATGGTAGTAGCAGCAGGTGAAACAGAGATCGCCTCAGTAGTGTACCCGCCGGGACTCCATGAATAGGTATAAGGAGGGATACCGTATACACCCGTATCAGAAAGAGACACTGTTTGTCCCGCGCATATAGTGGCACTACCGCCTAGTATGGTCACAGGGTTGGCATCCACGGTATGGCCAAATACTGTAATGATGTAAGGCTCAGCACCACTAATGTATGTAGTAGCACATGCAGCAGTAGAGGCATAATTCTGATAAAAATCCATGCGTATGTTCAGATCATATGGCAGGCACTGAGGCGGGCCGATACATGCATTGAAGTAAGAACCGGAACCGGGATCAGCAAAAATAGAGATGCCAATGCCATCGCAGGTGCCGGGAGCCACTGGTGTATTACACGTCCAGTAATAGCCGGCAAAGCCGGGACTACGGCAGGTGCCGGTGATAAAGTCGAGCCAACCATTAGGCAGCAGCGCCCCCCCACTCGTGATATAGCTGAAGGACCATTGAATATCGGTAATAGCGCAGTTGGCGGGTGTTGTAGCAGCATTGGGATACACACAACCTGTAGTGAGTGTAGGGCTGTAAGTAGATCCGGACGCAGTAACGGAAGTTGCCACAGACACCAAAGGGTCTATCATCACCGGGTATGCATGCTCAGGCCTGTTGAGAAAATTGCCCGGCAAGGATATATCCAGTACCGAGCCATTGATGTTATACTCAAGCAACTGCATGGTAGCCCGGGCATTGTTCATTTCGCAAGCCGTAGCCGCGCTCATTGCATAGAGCAATTCGCCGGTATTGTCCAGCACCTCAAGGTTGCCCATGCGAGTATTACCTGTGGAAGAATACAAAGTCATACCCTCATCCATAGCCAGGTGGTCCCTTACCAATAGTTTTCCATCGGCATATGCAGGCAGCGCATGATTGATAATGAAGTTTGTTTTGATAGCGCCGCGAACCGCGTGCATCTCTACATCTACGCCAGGCCATGCATTGGTAATGTACACGCCATCATCGCCTGCGGTGAAGTGGCTCCAGTCGGCGGCGCCAAGCGGCACCTCTACCCCGGCGGGATTCAGGTATATCAGTTGCAGTGCATTGTTGAATTGCAGCTTTTGTCCGCTAACGCCCAACGTGGAGAACTTACCTGTCGTATTGATACAAACAGGTGCGGGTTGGCTGTAAGCGGCATAAACACCCGAGTGTGCAACATCTGGTTCCAAGTGTGCTTTTATTGTTCTCCAGTTGCCGGATGCATCCCTGTAGTGCATGGACATGGATGAACTTTGCTGCATCAATTCCTTGCCTTCGGTTCCTTTTTTTACGAAGAACTTACCCTTCTCTGTGCGCTTTTCGATCACCTCGTAACAATTGTCGCAAGGAGTCTCTGCGAACAGCATACCCACCTCCGGGTGCGTTTCGTAGCCTATGTTGCCCTGCAACACCTCTGCAGAGATATCTCTATATTGATGGGTGAACCAGGTGTAATTAGCAGGATGGGCAGTCATGCCGTTTGCTGCGTGCAAATCATGATCCTGACCATGTGCACTATGACCTGCAATAAAAAGATAAGCAACACCAAAAAGGATTGATAGTAAAAGTCTCTTCTTCATTGACAAACAATGACACGATGATCGAAATCGCCGGTATCAACTACACTATACAATATTACGAAAGATTATGTATAAATGTTAGCTGCATCGCGCCGAATAGAGGTAATTCTATTAGCTAAAAGCAATAATGCCACCCCGATCCGGGATGGCATTACCAATTATGTGTTAGTATTATTCTTTAATCAGTTTCTGAACCGTCTTCTGGTTGCCAGAGGTGAATTCCACCATATAAATGCCTGAAGCGAGTTTGCTGACAGGTAAGACTACGTCTCCACTCTGCTGTTTACCCAACTCCATATTGCTGACGCAGATACCAGATAAATCCATCACCCTAAGGGATACGTTATCTGACTTACCTGATGTAAAACTAATGTGCACATCTTCAGTTGCAGGGTTTGGCTGCATAGTAACGTGGAGACCCTCAGCAGAAACTATGTTAGGATCAACGGTAGTTAACTCAAACCTGTTATCACCCATCGATGTTTTGCTGGCAGAAACTGTAAACGTGTATTCAGCACCCTGAGTAAACGGAATGTATTTGCCGAGCATCTTATCGTGCAGGTATATCTTGCCATTGTCAGGCAGCGTTACCGCATCGGCTTTGATGATAAAATTCTGTGCGAATTCTGTGGTAACACCTAATGGAATAGTCATACCGGCAACATAAGGGCGAGTATCTATAGCCATCTTTTTATTATCAGAAGACAATGCATAGAAGTTCAATCCGGCCGGACCGTTAGGCTTTACTGCGTCATAGTCATTATCTTCAGCAGTAGTAGCTGCATCATTAAACCTCAGCGACACCATATCCCATAAATTCTGATCTTCATCATACACCTTCAGCGATATACCATTGCGGGTCTCCCTAAGCAAAGTAGTTGCTCCTGTGGTTGCCTTATTGCTTTCGGCAAAATTAAGTGAGTCACCATTATGGGCAGCACGTATCTGGAATGAAGTATTGGCCTGTATATAGTAAGCAGTTGAGTCGATAGGTATAGCGATGAACTGACCATATGTACCCAGGTATGGATCCCAAACGTATATTGCTGCACCTGTAATATTACCATGTGCTTTTGCATTGGCGGCCACAGTACCTATATCTACGGGTGACGGATAAGGATTAGCCAATTGGTTATAGTCCTGATTAGCTCCTGTTCCCTTGACCATATGCATGGTAAGGTTGCCCTGGTTAACCGGACCTGCCATACGTACCGTAACCGGAGCCACTGAGTAAGGAAGGCCATCTAAACCCTGACCCTTGATACCGCGTACAAAAAGACGTATACCCTGGAATCTGTTGATCGTGTTGGTATCACCAGCGGAAGATGTATCTGTAAATGGCCTCCATCCCGGATCATAACTGAGGGCAGAATTACCCACACGCGGATCATACCTGAAACATGAAGGGGCATTGGTGATAGTAGAAGTAAAGCCATGGCTTGCACCTCCCTGACCAGTTATATCAATACTGCCCTCTATTTGCGACAGTGAAACTGCGTTGACAAATGGATGTCCCCAGAAGCGGAAAGCACGTCGGCCACCTGCTATATACTGCCGTGCCTGTACGTTACCAGCAATTGAAGCACCCGTAAGAGGCAATGCAGCAATGCGTGCAGTACCCGAACTGTCTGAGTTCAGCACCAGACTGTCGGAAGTAGTCAATGTACCTGCACTAATAGTGAGTGTATTGGTTACGATCAATCGACTGCCCGACGCAATTGTTGCACCGGCAGTGTTGTTCAAGATGAGGTTAGACACAGTGCCCAGGCCTGAGATGTATTGAGGAGAAGAGCCTTCGAGTATCACCGAACCTGAACCGGAAATTACACCGTTATTTATAAAATGGCCTTTAACATGCAATATTGCAGAAGATGCAAGCGAAATAAACGCACCCGAGGCAACTGATATTGAATCGTAGGACACACTGACAGATGCAGGTATATTAGGGCTGAACAAGGTGCCGGCAGGTATAGTTACTTTGACAGACGAATCAGGTAACAGACCGCATGGCCAGTTAGCTGCGTCGTTCCAGTTGCTACTTGAAGTACCCAACCATATGCCCAGGCTATTCACCTGAACTGTAAATGAAGCGACTGCAGTTCCACATGAATTGGTGACCGCATATTTAACTGTATCCATGCCAGCCGACACACCACTAACTGCACCTGCAGCTACTGTTGCATTAACATTAGTTACACTCCATACACCGCCGCCTATAGACGGGGTCAAAGTTGTTGATGTACCTATACACACACTACCCGCACCTGTAATAGTACCCGCGGCAGGCGCAGGGCTAATGGTCAATGCGATGATAGTACTAACCGGACCGCAACTATTGGTAACCGTATAAGAAATAGTAGCAGAACCTGATGCAACACCGGTGACTACTCCCGCCGCTACTGTAGCTTTAGTCGCATCACTTGTGCTCCAAACCCCACCTGATGTAGTATCAACCAATGTAGTTGTCGCACCCGGACAAACAACTGCGACACCAGTAATAGTTCCAGCAGTGGCAAGCGGCAGAACTGTGATTGTCTGTGTAGCAGTGTTCACACAACCGGCAGCAGAAGTACCTGTAATAGTATAAGTAGTTGTTGACGTACCATTGAAATTTACAGTAGCACCTGTCGCAGCGCTCAAGCCTGTAGCAGGTGACCAGCTGTAGGTAGATGCACCCGATGCATTGATGGTAGTAGAGGAACCTGTACACACTGCTGATGACACCGGGGTAACCGTTACTGTTGGCAGTGGGTTAACTGTGATCGTTTGCGTAGCAGTGTTCACACAACCAGAAGCGGAAGTACCTGTAATAGTATAGGTAGTTGTTGACGTACCATTGAAATTTACAGAAGCGCCTGTCGCAGCGCTCAAGCCTGTAGCAGGTGACCAGCTGTAAGTAGATGCACCCGATGCGTTGACGGTAGTAGAAGTACCTGTACACACTGCTGATGACACCGGGGTAACCGTCACTGTCGGCAGTGGATTAACTGTGATCGTCTGTGTAGCTGTGTTCACACAACCAGAAGCAGAGGTACCGGTAATGGTATAAGTAGTAGTAGCAGTGCCGGTGAAGGTAACAGAAGCACCTGTCGCAGCACTCAGGCCTGTAGCAGGTGACCAGCTGTAAGTAGATGCACCTGATGCATTGACGGTAGTAGAAGTACCTGTGCACACTGCTGATGATACCGGGGTTACCGTTACTGTTGGCAGTGGGTTAACTGTGATCGTTCTTGTTGCAGTGTTCACACAACCGGAAGCGGAAGTACCTGTAATAGTATAAGTAGTTGTTGACGTACCATTAAAATTTACAGAAGCACCTGTTGCAGCACTCAGGCCTGTAGCGGGTGACCAGCTATAGGTAGATGCACCCGATGCATTGATGGTAGTAGAAGTACCTGTGCATACTGCTGATGATACCGGGGTAACCGTTACTGTCGGCAGTGGATTAACTGTGATTGTTTGCGTAGCAGTATTCATACAACCAGAAGCAGACGTACCGGTAATAGTATAAGTAGTTGTTGACGTACCATTGAAATTTACAGAAGCACCTGTTGCAGCACTCAGGCCTGTAGCTGGTGACCAGCTGTAGGTAGATGCACCCGATGCATTGATCGTAGTAGAAGCACCTGTACATACTGCTGATGATACCGGGGTTACCGTTACTGTTGGCAGTGGGTTAACTGTGATCGTTCTTGTTGCAGTGTTCACACAACCAGCAGCAGAAGTACCGGTAATAGTATAAGTAGTTGTTGACGTACCATTGAAATTTACAGAAGCACCGGTTGCAGCACTCAAGCCTGTAGCAGGTGACCAGCTGTAAGTAGATGCACCCGATGCATTGATGGTAGTAGAAGTACCTGTACATACTGCTGATGACACCGGGGTTACCGTTACTGTTGGCAGCGGGTTAACTGTGATTGTCTGTGTAGCTGTGTTCACACAACCGGAAGCAGAGGTACCGGTAATAGTATAGGTAGTAGTAGCAGTGCCGGTGAAGGTAACAGAAGAACCTGTTGCTGCACTCAGGCCTGTAGCAGGTGACCAACTGTAGGTAGATGCACCCGATGCATTGATGGTAGTAGAAGTACCTGTACATACTGCTGATGATACCGGGGTTACCGTTACTGTTGGCAGTGGGTTAACTGTGATCGTCTGTGTAGCTGTGTTCACACAACCGGAAGCAGAAGTACCTGTAATAGTATAAGTAGTAGTAGCAGTGCCGGTGAAGGTAACAGAAGCACCGGTTGCAGCGCTCAGGCCTGTAGCAGGTGACCAGCTATAGGTAGATGCGCCCGATGCATTGATGGTAGTAGAAGTACCTGTACATATTGCTGATGATACCGGGGTTACCGTTACTGTCGGGGCAGCGGCAACTATTGTTGTAATACTTGCCGGTGTAGATGCTGTGCACCCGGATGGGCTCGTGTAACTTACGCTTACAGATTTGCTCCCCGCCGATACCCAGTTGAGTGTAACTGTATTATCAGTGGCCGTGATGCCCCCGGAAGTAATATTATAGTCAATACCCGCACTTCCTGGTAGCGTCCAGTTATATCCTAATTGTCCAGCTTGGGTCGTATAAGTTACGTTAGTTCCTATACATGCTGATGATGGTGCTGTAGTGAATGTAGGTGTAGGTAAATTAAATACCGTAACGGCCTGTGTGTCGGTAGCCGATCCGCATGAATTTGTGAACGTGTATGACAGAATAGTGGTACCAGCAAGATTTGCTGAAAGATTCCCAAAGCTATCTACAGAAGCGACTGCGGTGTTCGAACTCAACCAATAACCACCGATCGTATCATTATTATAACTAATACTGTCGCCAATACAAATCAGAGCCGGCCCATCAATCAATGAAACCGCTGGTGTTGCAGTAACATTCAGGGTATCATATGCCGAACAGCTGCTTATTGAATATGTAATTATCGCCGTACCGCCGCCGATGCCTGTGGTAGCTCCGGTGGAAGCATTAACAGTTGCGATAGCAGTATTGCTGCTGCTCCACGAGCCTCCTGCAACTGTATTAGCTAAGGCAACTGTATTGCCTTGACAAATATTTGAAGCACCCGTGATTGTGGCAGGTTGATTACTAACAGCTACCTGCATCGTATCTGAACAATATCCTATTGTGTAAGAAATGATAGTAGTACCCGCAGTCAGGGCAGTAACTATGCCATTGCTATCGACTGTCGCTACTGAAGTATTACCTGAACTCCACGCACCATTTATGGTTGTATCCGTCAGCAATGTTGTCTACGAGGTACAAGCAATATTGGTACCTGTTATAGGTGTGGGTGATATATTCAAATTTAGTAAACTGGCAGAAAAACAAGTACCTACTGTATAGCTGATATAAGATGATCCTGCAGCGATACCGCTAACAATACCGGAAGGAGAACTCACGGTGGCAACACCAGTATTGGAGCTAGTCCACGTACCTCCGCTCACTGAATCGGTCAGACTAATCAAGCTACCTGCGCAAATAGCCACGACACCTCCTATTGAAGAAGGCTGCTTGCTTACAGTCGTTGATGTAGACGCCGAGCAATTAGAGGTTGTATAGAAAATCGTCACATTGCCGGAGTCAAGAATATTTACAATACCCAAAGCGCTATTAACGTTTGCCTTAAGCGTGTCAGATGAACTCCAAATACCACCAACGGTCGTATCAGACAGCGTTACAGAAGAACCAGTACAAACCGGCAATGTACCGATTATAGCAGAAGGGGTTCTGAAAACAGTAACAGGGTATGTTGAAGAGCAAGATCCAACAGCATAGATGATCGTTGTATTACCGGAAGCAACACCCGTTACTGCACCTGTAGATGCATTTATATTAGCTACTGCTGTATTAGCCGAAGACCAAGTACCCGAACCCAGGCCATTACTTAAAGTAGTTGCAATGCCTGTGCACAAATTACTGGCTCCGGTTATTGCCCCGGGCTGCGCATTGACCGTATAAGAAAGAGTAGCCTGCGGGCTGCACCCTGTAGAATAGGTAATAAGTGTAGTACCGGCAGACAAACCAGATAATATACCCGATGAAGGATCTATAGTAGCAACACCAGTGGCCCCGCTTGTCCAGGTTCCACCGGTAACAGTATTGAACAAAGTATCACTACCTCCAACGCAAACAGATGAGCCACCCGTTATAGTTGATGGAATACCGATAACGGTGATGGCCTTGGTCACATAGCAGGAACCGGATGTATAACTGATCACAGCAATACCTGCCGCATGACCAGTAACGAGACCAGCAGAGACTGTAGCTACTGAAGTAGCATTGCTGCTCCAGGCGCCACCTGTAGATGTTGTAGTATATGTAGTAGCACTCCCATTGCACACAGTAGAACTAACTGTTATAGGATTAAGACCGGGCCCGGAAACAGTCACCGGTTTTATAGTGGCTGTACCGCATCCTGTAGAATAAGTAATAGTATCTATCCCCGCTGCAACTGCAGTAACAAGCCCTGCAGAGTTCACCGTAGCAAAAGCTGTATGCAACGATGTCCACGTGCCACCGGAAACAGTATCAGTAAAAGTAGCAGTGGCGCCTGCACACATAGCAGAAAGTCCTGTGATTGGCCCGGGAGCTGTCTTCACAGTATCTGTCCTTCCTACTGCGCAAGTACCGATCGTATAACTAATATTGGTAGTCCCGCCGGCTACACCGGTTACCATTCCAGATGCATTGATGGTTGCCTTAGCACTCGCACTGCTGGACCATGTACCGCCCGCGACAGTATTTGAAAGCGTCGTGCCAGAACCAACGCAAAGAGAGGTATTACCTGTTATCGCTGCAGGCATGGCATTTACTGTAAACGGTAAAGTAACCTTACATGAGCCTATAGTATAGGAGACAGTAACAGAACCTGCACCAGCACCCGTAATGACACCGCCGGTAGTAATAGTAGCCGTTCCGGTACCATTGGTTCGACTCCAGGTACCGCCTGAAACAGCATCGGTCAATGTAACAGATGCACCGTTACAAACCGACGAAGCACCTGATATGGCTGTTGGTGTAATATTTACTGTCACGGCCTTGGTTTGATAACAACCGGCGGCAGTATAAGTGATCGTTGCCGAACCTGCAGTTACACCTGTAACAGTGCCAACAGAAACAGTGGCGACAGCAGAATTACTTGTGGACCACACACCTCCTGTAGTAGTACTTGAATAGGTAGTAGTAGCACCAACACATACAGCGGTAGTAGTACCTGTGATAGTTGCCGGCAAAGCAAGCACGGTTACTGCCGCTGTGGAACGGCATGCGCCGCCGATAGTATATGAAACAGTAACTGAACCGGCAGCAGTGCCGGTGACAATACCCGTAGAAGAATTCACAGTAGCTGAGCCGCTACCATTAGTTGCAGACCAGGTCCAACCGGCTACACCGTCAGCCAATGTCGTTGCAGATCCGGCACAAACGCTTGTTGCACCGGTAATGGCAGATGGATTAGTATATACGCTTAGTGCCTTTGTAACCGTACAACCTGTTTTGGTATAAGATATAGTAGCAGTGCCCGCTACTCCGGGAGTAACCACACCGGAAGTGTTGATGGAAGCAACCGAAGTATTGCTGGATGCCCAGGTGCCAGCAGTTGTTGCATCTGATAATGTTGTGGTAAGACCAGTACATGCTGTAGCCGACCCTGTAATCGCAGACGGGCTGGCCAGAACTGTAATCAATTTAGTCTGGACAGTACCGCATCCGGTATTATAAGAAATAGTAGCAGTACCCGACGCAACACCGGTCACGACTCCGGAAACGGAATCAACCGTTGCCTTTGACACAGCTGAAGATGTCCATTTACCGCCGGTAGTTGTGTTGGCCAGAGTAATTGTCTGCCCTGTACAAACAGAAGCACTGCCGGTAATAGTTGCCGCTGCCGTTGCCACAGTTACCTTACTGGTAGTGCTTGTCAGCGTGCCAGACGTCCGGCAAGTACCAGTGCCGGTCCAGGTAAGCGTACAATAATAATATTTAACGCCAACCGTAGTGGTGGATGGTACATAAGTAACTGATCCCGTGCTTGCTGCAGCACATGTTCCCGAGGTAGTGCTCACCAATGTACCACCAGTTGTCGAATTGGTTGTGTTAGCGTACCACTTAATCGTTATCGACACCCCACCTGCCGGTGTTGCATGCGAATTGCAAGTATTCTATGTGTAAGTTATAGCCGCGGCCGTGGCGCTCTGGCAATAGGACGCGGCAGCAGAAATAGAATTATTGCTGTTTGGCGCGTATTTCCTTGTAGCAGCAAACGTGGTGACGTATGTAACCAGGCACAAAAGAAGTAGAATCGCTTTTTTCATAGTATTTTTATTTTGTTGCATCTTACTCGGCTTAGTATTTATGGGTAAAATTTTTATTTACTGGTGCAATATTTATTTGTGTTTATGCCTGTTCACAGCAAGCGTAACCAATATGAATGTTTAATTCATATTGCTGTATCTACGAGATGACATAGCTAACGAAAGATGGCTCCCTGATGCTTGAAAATGATGAGAATATGAAGAGAAGGCCTGGGTGTACGTATTAGGTTGTTCACTATTAGTAAGAGTATTGAATTGATAATATTTCGTAATGGGTGCCCAAAGATATGTGTAGGTACATCCGTACCTGTGTAATAGATTGTTAAGCATTTCAATTTTCACATTTTTTTGGGGAAATTGAAGGCCACTCTTACAAACCCATGACGCAATGCCGGCATTGCTGATGTTACCAAACAATGTTTGGCGGAAAGGGCGGCAGAAAACGGAAGAATATCTGATAGTATCTTCAACGCACGTACTCCGGAGACACCCGAAAACCAAAGACGAAACATTATACTTTTTACCGATCATGACACAAAGGTCATCTTGCGTAGTGCCTGCCCTATCCCTAATTTTAGTATTTAACCACCTATTACAAGGTGATTAACAAATTTGTGTCATTTGATTGTTGTGCAATAGCAGACAGAAACAAAAGGAAGGACCCTGAAAAGAGCCACTACAGCGGGGTACAGATCACTCATGCATTTCTTTCGCCTCATGATAATAAATACCTGAAAGATGTAAGTAGCAAAGAGATAAAGCGAAAAGGATGGATATAAAACGGTAACAAAAGATGCATAAAATACCCTGTACCTCAAGAATGCATCCTACTTATTGGGCATATCAGTCCGACGAAAAACGGGCTATAGTTAATGGATCGTAACCGTTACATCGTGAGCGGCATTGGTGAATTTCACTGTGCCTGAGGCAGCGGTAATAACTGTCGTTGCGCCGCCTTCGTCACAAGAGTATCATACGGCAGAGAGCAAGCATAGGAAAAGATATTTTCCCGTATACGCCTAGCTATTTATCTCATAGCTCTGACTATACGTCTTGTCCTTCTGTCGGCACGGGCATTCTGCAGGCTTATTACGGCCCATATACCTGCCGGTATCCAGCCTATGAGCGTGGCCTGCAATATGATGCAGAGAATACCTGTCAGTATCTTACCCCTGAGCAGGAACGATATGCCGGGAAAGAACATAGCGATCAGTGTCATAAGTTATAAAGTTATCAATTTTTTATAAAACAACTATATGAGTTCCAGAAAGCGCTGCATTCCTTGTTTCTTTTTATCGTCAAGCACGTACTTGATATTATCGGTATAATAAGTGCGTAGATCGTAATAGGGGAACGGGTTTTCTGCTATGACTTCGTCCAAATGATTAAGGCCTTCAGCATTAGCAACGTTGAATGTCGTAACAAAATCAGCAGGCAGGTCTTTATTGGCTATCCAGGCAGCAAACACAAAGTCGAGCCCTGTATAGTCTTTCCAAGCCGCAGAAAGATCATACACATATTCAAAATTATGGAGTTGTTGCAGGGCGCGATCTCCAATGATCACACCCGCATGTACGCCATTGATGTAGTCTATATAATGTTCGCTGGCAGGTTTGAAAACTACTTCCTTTTTCCAGTGATGCTGCAGCAACAACTGTGCAAGCCGCACGGACGTGCGGGACTGATAGTCGAGATACACCGTCTCTATCTGCTCCATCGGCACCTGGCTGAACAATGCTACAGATACCACATTGCCATCAGTAGCTATGCCGTAATCACTCACCACACGCGCACCCGGTATTTCAGGCATCGCAGCCACCGGCAGCAGCGCCATATCTATGATACCCTCACGCAACATGCGTGCCAGCTGCGACGGATAATCGAGCAGCAGCTCTATGTTGTTCATCACTACACTGCGCTCTATGCCATAGAGTAAGGGTTTCGTATTGAGGTAGCTTACTGCTGCTACTTTTATCTTTTGCTCCAAAATCTATTCAAAATTTGCCCGCAAAGATATAGTGTATTCCCGAAGGCTAGCTTTTAATGAATGTTATAATTGAGGACGACAGCTCGCTATTCAATGGCAACTCTGCTTTACGGTAGGTGGCGTAATTGTCCTTTTTATCTTCCGGAGCATCTTTAAGAATGTGGTTCATTTTATCAATGAGCACCAGCTTGGCTTTAGGCGCAGCCTTCTTCAGGTTCTCAGCATCCATTACCGCTACTTGCAGGTCGTTCTTACCCTGCAATATCAGAACAGGCATCTTCAGCTTCTTTATTTCTACCGTTGGATCATATTTGAACCATGAGCGCATATAAGGTTGAACAGACGCATGGAACAAATTAGCCAGGTTAACCGGTATATCCTTTACTTCATAGCCTTTTTTGATACTATCCATGATCACCACCGCTTTATCAGACAACTCCTTGGATTCAGCCGCCGTCTGGGTCTTCAAAATTTTATCAGCTGCCTCGCCGGCACCTGAAATGGAAACATATTTTTTGACACCACCATGTGTTGCCGCAATCATGCCGATCAGTGACCCCTCGCTATGGCCTACAATGATGATCTCAGAAAAACGAGTGTCCGCCTTCAGCATATTCAGGTAGCCTATAGCATCATTAATACCACTATCAAACCTCATATCTGCTTCATTCTTGATGGCCGTAGAACTCTCGCCTACTCCTCTCTTATCATACCTTACACAGGCAATACCTGCCTTTTGCAGTGAATCGGCAAGCATAAGGTAGGTGTTGGTGGCCAGACCCATGTTATTATTTCCGTCTCTATCTGTAGGCCCCGAACCTGCTATCAGCAGCACGACAGGCACCTTAGCTGTTGTTACCGGCATGGTCAATGTACCGTGTATCATAACAGCCCCGGCCTTCAGGTTATAGTCAAATGACGGCGCTTTAGGGTCGAACGCAGCTTCTTTTTTTAGCGGAAGAAAGCGCATAGCATCAAATTTATTGTCGGGGCTCAGGGATGTAAGCATCTGTACCTTTTGCTTGCTGAAGGATACTTTATAATAGCTCATCGCATCCTCACTCTTTAAAAATTCAAAACTTTCCAATTTGCCCATCTGGCCATATAGACCGGCCATACTCTGTTTCGATTTATCCGCAGTCAGCATGCCCTTCAATCTGAAGGACAGCAGGTCGTATACACTGTCAAACTGTTGGGCATTGTACACCCTCTGGAAACTTGCTACGAGGTTATCGAGTTGTGTGCCTGCCTGCGCAAAAGTCACTGATACGGTAACCAGTGCAAGCGCTAATGTGAACATGAACTTTTTCATGATGATGAATTGATTTATGTTGAATTAAGAAAGTCGTAAACAATGATATGCATACTGACAGGCAAACAATGCTGCCACCTCTGCCAATAATAATGTGACAATAAATACCATAATATTTCTGCCGCCTTTGATATTACAGCACACGGTAAATGCATTGTACATCAATGCCACCATCCATATGGTAAACGGCATGGTAAGCAAGGCTCCTATCAGCGCTCCCCTCAACTGACCAAGGTCTCTGGTAAAAGGTGCATAGTGGTAAAAAAAGCCGATAACCGCTGCAAAAATGAGGGGCCATCGTGCCAGTGCCATGGTGCCCGCAACATCTATGATGCGGATTGAAGAAGAGGAGAAGATAAGCCCGGCCAAATAAAACATAAGTGTACATACTACCCACACCACACCTGACTCTATAAAATACAATGCATAAATATGATTAGCAGCATCGGGCATCTTGTGTACGTCCAGCACACCGTTAAAGTGAGTCTGGCTGAGCAGCGCGACCACCGAGGTAAGCAACAAACCCAATAAACCCAGCAAGAGCGCCTTGCCCCCTGCCAGCCTGATAAACGGATTAAACAATTGCTGTTTCATCGTGAGTTATATCTTATTTTTTTGAGCGGTCTCTATTTTCATAATCACCTCATCCAGGCGGTTACGCACAGTAGGGTAACTCAGGTCCATGTTTTGCGCCATTACCTTGAGGCTGCCACTACACTTAACAAAATTGGTGATGAACTCCTGGTCGTCGTCGCTAAGACTAGCCAGCAGCGGCAAACTATAATTGCCGGTCACCTCTGTCTGGCAACTACCGCAGATAAGGCTCTTCACGTTAAGTAATGAAGAGCAACTGGGACACGTATGTGGTAGCTTCTTTGACATAATCTTTGACAAAAGTAAAAATGTTTTTAATAAAATTTACTTTTTTATAAACAAAATTTAAAAATAGTTCAAAATAAGTGCAACAATGAGAGATAAAACAGCTTAAAACTGAATTTTATTTAAAAAATGATAAACATTATTTCACTACAACGAGGCAACTGAAATCGGCTGGTAATCCCAGGTTTGACTATCTTTAAACCGGATAAACTGACCTTAATGCACACCCCATATCTTTTATTATTGCTGCTGCTGCCGCTTTGCGGATGCGGTGGAAAAGGAGGTGATCGCAAGGGCCATATCAACCTGATAGAAAAAGAGGCCCTGCAACCGCGTGATGCCAAAACCCAGGGATACTATGACAGCAGGTATTACCTGCCCAATGTGGTGCGGCTGAACAAAGGGCAGAAAAATGCCTTTATTTATATAGACTCATTGCGATACAAACCTGCCGGACTGCTAGACAAAACAAATCGCGAGGAATATTACAGTAAAGCAATAGCTAATGTGAGCCCCAATGAACTGCAGGTGCACAGGGCCATATGGGCGATGCCGGAGGTGCAGAAGCTGCAAATGGCCGACGGTGGGTACAGCACAGTGGTCACCTACATTACAGCCACACCTAAAACGACAGGTCACTATTTAGTGGAGCTGCGGAGGAATAACATTGAAGAAATGACACCCGAAAAAGACATCTCGTCATTCAGGGTAAAGCTGAACCCATTGGTAATAGAGGTAGCCAATGAGAGCGGTTATTATGTGCCGCTAAAGGCGTGGAGAGCCGGAAGAAAGTGATATTTGAGAAATGTGAGTACACATAAACTACTTATGATGATTATTAAGGAACAACAGAATATTGGCCTGCCATGTATCTTTATACATCTTCGGGTAATTATCGTGTCCACCATCAGGATATACAACCAATTTCTTTTCACAACTAAGATTTTGATAAATGTCACGGATCTCATCGGGTGCTACCCTATCGTCCTTAGCACCATATTGCAGCAGAACGGGGCATTTAATGTCTTTGGCGTATTCCACCGGTTTGTGCCCGAATGCCCAAAAGCCGTTTTCCAGGCCGCCCCAGAACACCATCATATTGGCTAAAGGAAAAACAGGCACATGCAGCTTATGAAAACGAATGGCGACTGTGCGGTACATACTGGCGAAAGGCGACTCGATGACAACGCCCTGCGGCTCCAGGGGGTAAACGCTTAGCGCTCTCATAATAGAGGCAGCACCCATAGATGAGCCATATAGATAGATGTTCTTTTCGCCCTGTCCGCGTATGTATTCGTAGCAGTCCCACACCTCCTGCGCCTCTTTATAACCTATAGTGGTGACATTGCCACCCGATTCACCGGAACCCATAAAATCCACCAGCAGGCAGTTATAGCCATCCTGCAGCATAGGCTCCGCACGCGTAATATTTGCCGCCTTCATCGCCCTGTACCCGTGGAAGAGAATGACTGTTCCTTTGGCTGGCTTTAACGCAGGTATATACCAGCAAGATACATCTACATTGCTTTTAACCACCACGGCTGTATAAGGATGGTATGGCAGATAGGAATTGAATGGCCGCGGATTGTCTACGCCGGTGAACAACATGCGTAGCTTATCGGAAAATGGAATATCAAGGCTCTCAGAGGTAGGCTTGCCCTGCCCGCTAAAGTGGGTAAACTTCCAGGCATGCATAGCTGCGATGAAATTAGCCAGACAAAAAAAGACCAGCAACGTCCATAGCGATCGCCGAAGGAATTTGGATGTGTGAGCAAGTGCCATACTTGGAAGTTAACGCTTAACCGCCATTATTATTGTAGCCTACTGTTTCTTAAAATTCAGGTTGAGGTAGCTGAATATCAGTATGCCCGACATAGCTATACTGATAGCGGGAATTGCAATGAGTATCTTATCTATAAGCAGTACATCGCCATGGCGCAGGCCGCTCATCGATTCTAAAAGGCCAATAATAGAAATGAAGAAGAGGAGAATGCCTACAATGAGATTGGTAAGTAAATGCCTGTAATATGCCTGAACACCAAAGACCACCATTACAAAAAAGGCAAGCGGATTGAACTTATGACCATTGAACAAGCCCATGAAAAACCAGGCACCCGATAGCAACAGATAGAAGCCGTAAGCGATATATACCAATACCTGGTAAGGGGAGGTGCGTTCTTTGGTCATTGTGCGAAATAAAGCCTAAATGTAATGAAACAGCATCATTTAGTGTATATATGCTAGTGCGCGTGCTGGGCTATAAGGCCGCTCTTCATGGCTTCCTCCATACGCTCTTTCTCATTTACTGATACGGATAATAATATGCGCCATTTATTGTTCTTATCCAGTTTCAGCACATATTGGTAATCGCAGGCATACACCAGACCACCGGCGGTGTCTCTATATTGCCAATTCACCTTGGCCTTTATTACCTTTTTTGATATCTCCTGCCAGTTCCATACCTCGGCATGGATATGGGCTATGCCGAACTGGCGGTAAAAGGTTACCCCCTGGTTGAACAGGCCTTCCAGCTTACTATAGTCGTTGTAGAAATTGGTGGTATCATCCGACAGCATGGTGCAAGGTATGTTATACATATATGCCATTGCCTTGGTATCATGGTGTTCCAGGGAACGCGCGTATATCTCAAAAAAATCGTTTATATTTTGTATAGTAGTAGCAGGAAGATTCATATCAACACCATTTCAGCAGCGCGAAAGTACACCATTCCCGCATGAGGTAAATCTGCAGAAAAAACATTTTTCCCTTATTAATTCGAAAATCACTGAGGTATTTCTATTTTTGAGGATAAAAACCGGCAAACGTGAAGACCCTGCTCGATAGCACCCACCTTAATATTACATTGCAGCGGTTGGCCCATCAATTGGTAGAGAATCATCTTTCTTTTTCTGATACGGTCATCATAGGCATACAGCCTCGGGGCATTTACCTGTCAGACCGCATAGCCAAGTTGGTGAAAAAGATCAGTGGCAATAAGCAAATAGAATATGGCTTGCTGGACATCACGTTTTACCGCGATGATGTGCACAACAACGATATCCCTATGCCTACGCACACAGATATTTCCTTCAGCATAGAGGGCAAATGTGTGATACTGGTAGATGATGTGCTGCACACCGGCCGCACCATACGCTCGGCTATGGACGCACTCATAGATTTTGGCCGCCCTAAAAAAGTAGAATTACTGACACTCATAGACCGCAGGTTCAGCAGGGAATTACCCATTGAGCCGGATTATGTGGGCTACACCGTAGATACCATCCTCACGCAAAAAGTAAAAGTATACTGGAAGGAAAAAGATGGTAAAGATGAGGTAGTACTGATAGACAAGGTGAGCGAGGCTAAGTAGCCACACTGGCGCTGTTTGTAATTTGGATTTTAAGATTTGCGATTTCATCTGTACTTTTGAATAAATAAACTATGCCGCTTTCTGTAAAACATCTGCTTGGGATCAAAGAACTGAACACTCAGGATATCGACCAGATATTTAAAACTGCAGATAATTTTAAACAGGTATTACAACGGCCTATTAAAAAGGTTCCTACCCTACGCGATACCACCGTAGCCAATATATTTTTCGAGAACTCTACCCGCACCCGCTTATCTTTTGAACTGGCAGAAAAACGCCTGGGCGCTGATGTGGTCAACTTTTCCGCTTCAGGGTCATCGGTATCTAAGGGCGAGACGCTGATAGATACAGTGAACAACATCCTGGCCATGAAAGTGGATATGGTGGTGATGCGCCATGCTGCGAGTGGTGCGCCATGGTTTCTGGCCAACCATATAGATGCCAGCATAGTAAACGCAGGCGATGGCACCAACGAACACCCTACACAGGCCCTGCTGGACGCCTACTCTATGCGCGAAAAACTGGGCGACCTGAAAGGGAAAAGAATAGCGATCATAGGCGACATCATGCACTCGCGTGTGGCGCTGAGCAATATATACTGCCTCAACAAACTGGGTGCGGAAGTAGTGGTATCTGGCCCACCTACACTTATACCGAAGCATATAGAATCGCTGGGTGTAAAGGTGGAATATAACGTAAAGAAAGCGCTGGAATGGTGCGACGTAGCCAACATACTGCGTATACAGTTGGAGCGCCAGCATAAGCCGCTCTTCAGCACCCTGCGTGAATACTCGCTCTACTACGGTGTGAACAAAGACATGCTCGACAGCCTGAAAAAAGACATTGTGATCATGCACCCCGGCCCCATCAATAGGGGTGTGGAAATCAACTCTGATGTAGCCGACAGCAAACAATCTATTATCCTTGGTCAAGTTGAAAATGGTGTAGCCATTCGCATGGCTGTGATATATCTGCTATCGGGCAAGAGAGAGGTGGTGGAGTAATGCTCAATTGGTGTGTTTTTAAAAATGTGCCCTTATGAAAAGACGTTTGGTTCAAATCACCTTGCATATCGGCGTGGCAATACTTATGATCAGCGACCTGTTCATTATTCAGCACTGGCCAGGGGTTCATGGTATCGCATCTATTGGCTTGCTTCTGGAATTAGTCACCTTTATCCTTATTATAATAGAGATATTTTCTTCCAGGAAAGCACCGTTTTCAACTAAATTACTTTGGGCCGCAATATACCTTGCGATACCTGCATGGGCTACCCTGTTATTTTTACAGCGCTTTCTCGTTTCCATACCCAATGTAGTAGTCATGCTCATTTCCGGCAGCACTTACCTTTCTACCGGCAGGAAAACGTTCTTTTACATAAAACCAAAAACGGGGCCAAATAGATTTGACTCTATAGATATGTAATTACCTAACCAAATTACTCTACCCTTAATTCCGCGCTTTATGAAAAAGATATCCCAGCTTCTCGTCATTGTATTTGCCTTCCTATTTACCAATGCTGATGCTCAACATGGAGACACTTGTGATAAAATAAAAGTAACTGCCGAAAGAATCGGATGGCTTAATGTTCATAGTTACGAGGGTAGGGTTAAATGCCTGCAGGTAAAGGTTACACTCATCAATATAACGACCGATACGCTGTACTATTTTAGCTGTAATGACGGATACAGTATCTCCACAACAAGTAATGAAGCCGAAATGTATCTATGGGAGTATACTGGTTATGATGGTGTATACTGCGGAGGTGATCGGCTGACCCCATCCGGAACGATTGGTTCAACAAAAAGTTTCAATTTAAACATACTTCCTACAAAAAGACATTCTAAGAATTTCATGGTCGGCTTTACATGGTATAAGATAGACGGGTCAGCCAATCAAAAAAACTTCAGTGAAAGGATGTCGAATTTTTATGGTAATATACCTGATGACATAATCTGGAGCAACGAAATAAGCTTTAAATAAGCAATGATATAGATCGGCTTTACTGCCTTGTCCGTTGCCGCGGTGGCTTTGTCCGGCTTATTTTCGGGGCTGTTACACGCGCATAGCAATGACAGCAACACAAAAGAAATACTTGTGCTTTTCATGAAAACTGTAATTGAAGTATTAGTTATTATTTGCCCCTTGCTCTATCCAGTCATGGATCAACAACACTTTATCAGCGCTGAGTGGGGAATAGGGCGATTTAGGCATGATACCGCTGCTTACCTGGGAGTACAGAATGCTTGCAGCCGGATTGCCGGCTGCTGTCAGGTGTTTGGCTATTATCGTGCTGTAAGCCACCGAGCTGTCAAAGCTGATTTGATCGTTGCCATTATTTGCACCCAGGTGACAACTACCGTTTATAGCACAATTCGCCTCCAAAATGGGCTGTATATCACTTTTGAAACTTACCGTTCGCGACACCTGATCTGCGCTGTGAGTGCAGGAAAACATAGCCATAGCAAAAAATGATGCTATGGCTATGCCTGATGCAATGGCCTTTCTATTCCTCATAATGGAAGAGGTTCGGTATATTGTTAGCTATGGTTGTCGCTACGGTCGGGTTAAGAGTATAGCTATCTGTGCTGTCCTGTGTCTTGAAGTTAATACCGGACAAAAGCTTGCCATAGTCGCAAATAATATGAATGTAGTTATTGCCACCTCCCGCAGTAACGGTATATAAATAATAAGGGTTACCGGTTCTCATCGGCATGGTAACAGACTTCAAGTTGCTGCTGCCACCTATTTCATATGAGAAGTGGACCAGGTTGGTACCAGACTGTGCCGTCGTGGTATCAGCAAAACCCTGTAGTTTCATAAACATGTAACCTTGTGTAGCGTTACCATACCACATAGAAGAGTTAGGGATATAACCGGTAGTGGTAAAGCCCGAAGGCTGCAGCGCATTGGTTGTCGGATTAAGGCCTACATCAAACATTACATCGTCGTAGGTACCCACAGGTACTTGGCCGATTACATATTGCTCGCTATCAATATTCTTTAACACTATTGCCCCCGATATGGTGTACATACTACCGTTAACGTTATGCAGCATGATGTTCGAAATGTAAAACTGTGCCGTTGACAAACCGAAATGTCTGCCACTTGAATCGCGATAAAGAGCCGAAGTGTCGTCTACCTCATTTGTATCTATATTAGTATGCAGGTGAAAATACATGGTGGTCATCGTCGTGGTATTATTGCTTGATTTCTTACACGATGGCGTGCTTAGAAAAATGATAAGGGTGATAACGGATAAGATAGACAAACGAAATGCGATTGTATGTTTCATTTTATGTTTTAGTTTATGTTTTAGCTTATGTTTTTAAGAAATAGAAGTCCGCTTCAACGGAATAGTCAAAAATGTATTTAAAGTGAATATTGCAACCCACCAATAAAGCTGCTCTTTGCCGACATTTGCGTACCATTAAGATTCTGGTAAACAGGCATACCAAATTCCGCCAAAACACGGAAATGCTCCAATACCGGCTTCATGATATGAAAATTAAGCCCCGCATATACATTTGTGGTCGTTCCGCCATAGTTGCTTGTTCTGGTCGTTGGATCGTTTTCCTGATAAACAGGAATAGCAACTGCAGCATCGGAGCCTGATATGGAATTGACATGAACCTCTTCAGCACGCAAAGTTGCACTAAGGCAAGCGAGGAACTGGTATCCTGCCCAGGCCGTAGCATGGTATAGATTACCTGTTCTATATCCCAGAGAATTATAGTTCAACTTTATATCGGCTCCTGCATTAGCACCCCAGTAAAATGAAGCATATTTCTGAGCATAAGTAATATCAGGGCATATACCAAAAGAACCGGTACCTGTCTGCATATCGTACGGCAGGCGCTGGTTATCACCTAGCATAGTCGTACCTGTTGCCCTTATGGTGCCTGTAGGCAGGTTTATTCCCAGACTTCCTATGATGCGCTGATTAGTGCTATTGGAAAAATTATATAAAGCAGAAACCCTTGCATCAGTCAAACCCGATGAATTAGTCTGCATCGTCATGTCGCCTGCAGGCATTACCATACCAGGCATATTCATCATTGCACTACTCATATTCATGGTCATACTGCTGGTCATATAACCTCCCATAGCCATTATAGTAAACCGGTCAGTTACGCCATACATAGCCATTATCATATGCATTTGCATGGACATGCGATCCGGAGCCATCATATAATTTTTGTACACATCATTGTCACTGACCTTAGATGCACCAATATTATTCCCTTGCATTACTGTATTCATATACGAATACGTAAACATCCACTGGCCTTTGCTGTGAATGTGATCGGTCATTACGCCAACAGGAGCTTGACTGTTACCCGAACAGCAGCAAAATCCTTCGCAGGATGTTCTTTGATCTGTAACGGGCATTGAAATTGAGGGCTTTACATCTACCTGCTGAGCATAATTAAAGTATGGTATACAGCAGAGAGACATCAACAGCCATTTGCTTATTGATCTCATTTGTTTGTTTTGTCAGGTAAATAATTGCGCAGCCCGTGCATACATCTATGCAACAATATGAGGTCAGCGCATGTCACCCCTCTCTTTCGGAGAGGGGAAAGGGGGTGAGGCCCTATACCTGTGGCGGACGCAATAAAGCCCCCGGAGATGAAGAAACAAGGGGTGCTGTATAAGAGGAATATTCTGTTGTTATAGTAGCCGTAGCATAAGTGACAACCTCTATCGAGAAGGGGCTGTAATATAAGGTGACTTCTTCCTTACCCCTCTGGCTACCCGATGATGGCGATTGGTCCTTCTCATCGTTCACCAGCTTCTTCTTCAGGCAACATTTACCGCAACAATTCATTTCAGGTTTATTGCGGTTCTCACATAAATTCTTAGCTATGTAATCCTTGTTCAGGTAGTAATCGGCAATAAATACAAGCTTGCTGTTGGTTTGCAACAACAGGCTCATAGCTACCAATATGACGAGGATTTGTTTCAAAAGTTATCTTGTAACGTAAATTTGCTAATAATATTACAAAGATAGAGCTAATAGAGATTTAGACAGCTGTTTTGTTGTAAATTTATTTACAGAAATGACGATAACCAGATATATGCTGGGGCTGATATTATTCTGCTCCTTCGCCCTATCCGCCCCTGCTCAGGTGCGGCACTTTGAATTGGGAGTTAACGGACTGACCTGCTCTGCCTGCAGCCGCACAGTAGAGGTAAGCCTGCGCAAGCTACCCTTTGTCAAAGATGTGCAAATGAACCTGGAGCACACCGAGGGGCAGATATTTTTTAAAGACAACACGAATATAGATATAGCAAAAATAGCCAAAGCCGTAGTTGATGCGGGCTTTTCAGTAAGGTACCTGCGCGGCAGTTATGCCGTGAACAACCTGAGTATATCACCCGGCAATTGTATAGAAGTATTCGGCAATAAATTTGTCTTTGTAAAAAGCGCAGACAAGACGCTCAATGGTGCTGTAACACTTCAATTCATTGGCGATAAGTACATGCCCAGGAAAGAGGCTAAACAATGGCAGCCGCTGCTCAAAGATAACTGTAACAGTGCACACCCGTACTTTGTAACCCTGCTCAACTGATCATGAAAAGCGCTGTACTATTCTTATGCTCTCTATTTTGCTGTGCAGCCGCAGATGCGCAGGAGCTATACCCGACTACGCAACCCGCCAGTACACTGCCTAAAAACGCGCTGGGCATAAGGGTATATGACGAAGGATATAAAGAAGGTGGACTAATGCGCAACATAACCGGTCTCAGGGTAATGTACGGTGTTTCACCTAAGCTTACTTTTATGCTCACTGGTGTCTTCTCCGACTATCATGGCAAGAATTTACCGATTGACTTCATACAGCACAATCACTCCGGCACAGGTAATGAAGCCAGCACCAATACACCGCAGCAGGGCCTGCCTTACCCTTACATATTTGTAGGCACCAACTTCTACACACAGTGGCGCTTCTACTCTTCCGACGGACAAAACTCGCACTTCCGTATGGCGGCCTATGGAGAGGCGGCATATATGCGCATACCCTCTCACGATGCCGAGCCCGACCTTAGTGTGCACACCAGTGGCATAGGTGCGGGGCTCAAGGGCACTTACCTGAAAAATCACTTTGCCGCAACGCTTACCACAGGGTTTGTAGTACCCTTTACTTACAATGGCACTTCATACGATTATTATGGCGGCCAATACCCTACCACTATCCGATATGGCAATGCAGTGAACTACGGCCTGTCACTTGGTTACTTACTTTACCCCAGGCACTATACCAACTACAACCAGCTGAACTGGAATATCTACCTAGAATTTTCAGGCAAGAGCTACAGTGCTGCAAAAGTATACGAGCAGGATGGCATCGTCACCAACTACCTGCCCATCAATACGCCACTGCTCAAGGCAGGCACCAACCTCGATGCCGCACCGGGCTTACAGTGCATCATCAGGTCTAATACGCGGGTAGATTTTTCAGTAGCCCTTCCTGTTGTCAACAAAACCTACACGCACCTCTATCCGTTTTATTTATTGGGCATACAGCGTTACTTTTACCTATAAACCGCCCCGCTATGAAGACGCGCTACATCATCCTTATTTTCTTTGTGCCTTTATTTATTGCGGCCAGTTGCCACAAGAGCGGCACCACCATTACGGGCGGTGGCAAAGGTGGCAATGCCATACTGCTGGTAACTCCTGAGCACCACAACGGCTTTGTGGATACGTGCACCATATACATCAAGTATGGCACCAACGATGCCCCTGCCAATGGCGTCTACGATGACTCTGCTATTTGCACCCTGCGCGACACCACACCTGTAGCCGCCTTCCGCGGACTAACCACAGGTCAGTATTATCTGTATGGTGTAGGTATTCACTTCCCATATGTACCTGCCAACGTAAAGGGCGGCATCCCGTGCACCATCTCTAACCCCAACGACAGCACCGTCATTTATCTGCCTACATATACTTACTGACTGGCAAGTAATTATCATCTAATTGCACATCGCACTTGGAATCACATTGTCGCATTTCGCCCACATTATCGCATTCTCTTTACCCAATCAACTGCCCGAGAACGTCTATAAAATTATCTCTGGTGATCATGCGCGCACCGAGGCTTTCCAGGTGCTCGGTATACACCTGGCAGTCTATGAGCTGCACGCCCTGCCTGTGCAGGTAAGCCACCCAATTGATAAACGCATACTTTGATGCATTACTCACCTTGCTGAACATACTCTCCCCAAAGAATATATCGCCCAGCCATATACCATACAGGCCACCCAGCAGTTCACCATTCCGCCATACCTCGGCGCTATGCGCATGGCCCATTTTATGCAATGTTGTATAGGCCTGTACAATATCTTCGCTTATCCAGGTGCCGTCCTGCCCGGGGCGGGGGCATGCATACAGTTGCGCACTACCTCTTCAAACGCCGTATCCATTCGAAATTCAAAAGCCCGTCTCTTAAGCAGTTGCTGCATGCTCTTGCTCACCTTCAGCTCTTCTGGCACCAGCACAAATCTCGGGTTGGGCGACCACCACATAGGTGGCTCATCCTCGCTATACCAGGGGAAGATGCCACTACGGTAGGCCAGCAACAGCCTTTCGGGGCTCAGATCGCCACCTATGGCCAGCAGGCCATCGTCCAGCGCCTGGTCCACAGGGGGAAAGTAAAGCTCATCATCGAGTATATACAGCATTGGTACAAAATTCAATTTTTTTACGTAGAAAAACCATTGAAGCCTGCTATAAAATTTACACTACCTACTATTGTCAACCCACGTCACCCTTCTCCTTCGGAGAAGGGCCGGGGATGAGGCCTCCCATATATTATTTGGGCATCTCGCAAAACCTAAGGAAATTTATAGTGATGCTGAAAACCTTAACCACCACTCTGCTCCTGCTCATCGCAGCCACTACCTACGCACAAAAACTGCAACCCGGCTTTGAGCCCGATGAGTATGCCACCATGCTGCGCATTGCCGCCTACCAGGTAGATTCCCAGTTCCGTAGATCAACTCCTAAGGAGACCGAATATACGCGGGCATTTCGCGGCACAGAAGTGGGCATGCACAACAAGTGGGACCTGTGGCTCAGCAAGGACAAGAGCATCATGGTCGTGAACTTACGAGGCACCACATCTGATATGGACAGCTGGCTGGAAAACTTCTACAGCGCCATGATACCCGCCACTGGTAAGCTGGTGATCAACAAAAAAGACATCAACTACAAACTGGCTGCCGACCCTAAGGCCACCGTGCACGTGGGCTGGACCATTGGCATGTGCTGCATGGCGCCCGAGATCATGGACAAGATCAACGAGTACTACAAGCTGGGCACGAAGCAAGTCATCATTGCGGGCCATAGCCAGGGCGGTGCGCTATCGTTCCTGCTTACTTCTTACCTGCACTACAAGCAGGTAGATGGTCTGCTACCTAAAGACCTGGTGATGAAGACCTATTGCAGCGCAGCGCCAAAGCCCGGAAACCTCTACTATGCTTACGACTTCGACAACATCACCCGCGGCGGCTGGGCTTTTAAAGTGGTCAACACTGCCGACTGGGTACCGGAGACACCTGTGTCTGTGCAGACAGTAAATGACTTCAATCCGCTGAACCCTTTTATACATGCAGATGCCATGCTGGGCTCGCAGAAGTGGTATGTAAAAGCCTACCTCAAGCATGTGTACAAGCGCCTTTCCAAGACAACACACAAGGCACAGCACACCTTTGAAAAGTACACAGGCCGCATGGCCTACACACAGGTAAAGAAGTATATGCCTGGCCTCGAGCAACCCCACTACAGCAGCAGTGCTAACTTTATGCGCGCCGGCACCCCTATTGTCTTACAGGCCGATGCCGACTATTACAAGATCTATCCCGATACCGGCAGCAACATCTTTCGCCATCACCTCTTTGGGCCGTATTTGTATCTGTTGAGGAAGACGTATAAGTAGAGCCTCATCCCTACCTTCTCCAAAGGAGAAGGAGGTGTTGTACTCATCCAAATTTGAGGAGCTACATAAGGTCAACGGATGTCACCCTTCTCCTTTGGAGAAGGGATGGGGGGATGAGGATTCCCTCATTTTCTTGCCGGTGGTGCCTTGCTGCCCTCCAGTTTCAGCAGGCCTTCCAGCACACTGTGGGTGATGGGGCATACTGTCACATTTTTGAGCGTGAGGTTGATGCGCTTGATCAGCACATCTTCATCGGTATAGGGGTAGCGCTCGCAGTCGCTGGGGCGGTCATCATATATGTTGCAGGTGTTATCCTCTGCCAGGAAAGGGCAGGGCTTTGTTTTCGTCACATAGTCACCCTCCTCATCCAGTCGCAGGTAGTTGGCTACCAGGTCGCCCTCTTTCATGTTCAGGCTGCGCGCTATGCGCTTGATGTCGGGTTGCTTAAAGCGTGGGGAGTGGTTCTTACAGCAATTAGCACATTGCAGGCAGTCTATTTGTTCAAAGGCTGCTTCATGCAGGTCGGGCAGGGCTTTAAGCATCTTGTTCTTATCGCCCTTCTCCAGCATCCGCTTATACAGCTTCTGGTGTTCTTTTGCCTCTTTTTCCCAATCTGCGTTTGTCATAGTTCTTTACAAAAATGTCGGTAACTACCAAATCCAGAAATGTCATCCTGAGCCAAGTTTACTCTGAGCTCGCCGAAGAGTCGAAGGACTACATTTCTCAACATACGGGTAAATAATCCTTACCGCTTTGAAAAATAATCCCATAGTTCCCAGAAATGTCATCCTGAGCCAAGTTTACTCTGAGCTCGCCGAAGAGTCGAAGGACGACATTTCTCAACATACAAGTAAATAATCCTTACCGCTTTGAAAAATAATCCCATAGTTCCCAGAAATGTCATCCTGAGCCAAGTTTACTCTGAGCTCGCCGAAGAGTCGAAGGACGACATTATTTTTCTGTATTAACATTGAGTATTCTTTGCAATTATTTGGAAGCACATTCCCCGTCCGAACGGATTCATCCGGGCGGGCACCACACTATCGCATTTCTTCCACATTCCCTGTGAGGCCCTTATAACGACATCTTATCCATGATCCTTTCCAGATCGCCGTTGTTGTAAAACTCTATCACTATTGTTCCGCGTCCGGTTTTCTTCACGTCCAGCTTCACACGTGTGCTCAGGTGGCTGGCCATGTTGTCCTCTATGCGCTTGTAGGCCGGGGGCAGTTTGGCGCCCGCACTTTCTTTTTCTTTGGGCAACTTCTCGCTGTTCATATCCTTCACCATCTGCTCTACCTGCCTTACCGACAAGCCGCGCTGCATGGTCTCGCGAAATATGTACAGCAGCTGGTCTATATGCTCTACCGATATCAACGCACGTGCGTGCCCCATCGTCAGCGATCCGTCTCTTACGGCCTTCTGCACATCAGGCGGCAGCTTCAGCAGGCGCAGGTAGTTGGCCACCGTGCTGCGCTCCTTCTTCATCCGCTCTGCCACTTGTTCCTGTGTCAGGTCGCACTCATCCATCAGGCGGCGGTAGCTCATCGCTATTTCTATCGCATTCAGGTTTTCGCGCTGCAGGTTTTCCAGTAGTGCCATTTCCAGCATTTCCTGTCCGTCGGCAGTGCGCACATAGGCAGGTATATCCTTCAGGCCGGCCATCTTAGAGGCACGCAGGCGGCGCTCTCCCGATATCAGCTGAAATTTACCCTGTGCTGTTTTTACAACCGTTATCGGCTGTATGATGTCATGTAGTTGTATGCTTTCCGATAGTTCCTTCAGTGCCTGCTCGTCAAAGTCGTAGCGGGGTTGCTTCGGGTTTACCTCTATCAGTTCTACGGGTATACGGGCTATGCCGTTAGAGTTCTGCACCTGCGCGGCCTGCGCCACGGGCACCTCTTTGGGCCTGTTTATTTCTTCGTCTATATTATCCAGCAGGGCGCGTATTCCCTTGCCCAGTGCCTGTTTCTTATTTACCTGCGCCATGCTTTATGATTCCAGTATTTTGTCTTCGTTCTTTATCTTGGTCATGTTGTTCTTCTGCAGTATTTCCTTGGCCAGGTTCAGGTAGTTGATGGCGCCGGTACTTTCGGCATCATACAATACGGCAGGCTTGCCAAAGCTTGGCGCTTCACCCAGGCGGGTGTTGCGGTGCAGAATGGTGTTGAACACAAGGTCTGCGAAGTGGTTCTTGATCTCTTCTACTACCTGATTGCTCAGGCGCAGGCGGCCATCATACATGGTCATCAGTATACCTTCTATTTTCAGGTCGGCGTTGATGCGGGTCTGCACTATTTTTATGGTGTTCAGCAATTTGCCTAGTCCCTCCAGGGCAAAGTATTCGCACTGCACCGGTATCACCACACTATCAGCTGCGGCCAGCGCATTGATGGTGATGAGGCCCAGCGATGGCGAGCAATCTATGATGATGAAATCGTAATTATCGCCCACAGCCTGCAGCGCATTACGCATTACATGCTCCCTGTTCGGGTGGTTGATCAGTTCTATCTCAGCTCCTACCAGGTCCAGGTGACTCGGCAGCAGGTGCAGGTTAGGTGTTTCTGTTTCCAGTATCACCTGGCTCACAGGTGTTTCGTTCACCATGCAGTCATACAGGCTCACTTGTATATTCCTCAGCTCAAAGCCATTACCTGTAGTGCTGTTGGCCTGCGGGTCAGCATCTACGAGCAACGTCTTGTACTCCAGCACAGCAAGACTTGCCGCCAGGTTGATAGCGGTAGTGGTTTTGCCTACCCCGCCCTTTTGATTTGCAACTGCTATTATCTTAGCCATTTTTATCCTTCTTAGGCCTGTTCAGGGCCCATTTTGTATTACGTGTTCATTCCACCGCCCTCGTTACCGATGCGATTCGCTCAAAGTTAATTGAATAAACCCGATTTTCACGGGCTTGTTTACCCACAAAAACCCGCCCGCCCCGCGACACATATCAGGCAATCACTTTAAAATAAAATATATTTCAACTAAACCTATAATTTAGCGACCCAAGATAAAACACATTAAAATAAAAAAATACGGATTATTACTTCATCATGTCATCGCTTCGTCGTCCCGAAGCGACACTCACGGGCGAGCTAATAACACGCCGCATAGCTGCTTCGAAAACGGCGGAGCCATTTTTTCGAAGTGCCGTTTTCTTTGCTTCTTTCTTTTCGGCATGAAAAAGAAAGAAGGAAGCGGTAAGGTGAAAGCACATGAGTAAGTGAACTCCCTGATGCAGTAATTACAACTCAATTGTAGCCCCAATAACCGGCAATATCAGCTCCTTGCCTGCAGCGGCAAACTTGGCTATAGCCGCAGCATGATCTATCTTGATGTAGCCAAACGTATCGTAATGCACACCTATGATCTTGTTGCACTGTATAAACTCAGCTGCTATCACCGCATCATCTGCATCCATGGTGAAATTGCCACCTATAGGCAGCAGGGCAAAGTCCAGCTTGGCGTAGCGGGGCACCAGCTGCATATCCATGGTCAGGGCAGTATCGCCCGCATAGTAAAACTTCTTTTCAGGCGCGTTCACCACAAAGCCACCTGCTACCCCACCAGAGCTGCCATCAGGCATGGTGCTGCTGTGTGCTGCGGGCACAAAGTGCAGCTTGCCGAAGTCGAACGTGGTAGAGCCCAGGTTCAGCGGACGAACATTTTCCACACCCTGCTTCTTGGCCCAGTCTATCACCTCATAGGCGCCCAGTACCAGTGCGCCTGTACGCTTGGCTATGCTCACCAGGTCGGCCACATGGTCGCCGTGGCCATGACTCACCAATATCACATCGGCTTCTATCTTGTCCACATCTATGTGTTTGGCCAGGTCGTTACCCGTAATGAACGGGTCAAACAGCAGTTTTTTACCGCCAGTTTCTATTAAAAAGCACGATTGTCCGTAGTACGTGAATTTCATATTTTGAGGTTGTTTTTAGTGTACGAAGTTAATGAAAGCAGAAGGGTTTTCAGCCATCCTTTTGCCCTATTGAGCTCCTTTACGATTATTTAATATTTGTTGTTTTTTTTCGCAATGCCCGATGAGCCTGTAAAACTCAAATCAGGCAATGAATTTTAGTAACTATTTGTTTTTCAATGTTTTGCATTTTTATCATTGCCCGATAATGCCCGACGAATTGCCCGATCGGAAAATGATTTATTTGATCTTGTCTGAATCGCAAATTACACAGATTAACTGATTTCACGGAAGCACATGAACTGTATCACTATATCCAGATTGCCCGGTAACACCCGAATCGGACAGGTTAATCCTGAAAATGGTTGACCAGCGTGTGCAGGCCCGACTAGTTAGCCGGGCAGGCCCGACCAGTTAGCCGGGCAGCCCCGACTAGTTAGCCGGGCAAGTATTTTGATTTGCGTGCAAACGTGCAGTTTTAAAACGCAACTAATTGATTATCAATTATTTATTATAGCACATGATTGCAAACTTCTTCCTGTTTCTGCAAAAAGCTGCAGCAAGTGTGCAGTGATCCCAAAATCATCGGGATAAATTGTTGTCAAAGAGCCGATGCCCTGAAAAGGCATTTATAACCCATAAAGGTGAAGCTAGTATTAATACCGACCAAAAAGAGATATCCACGAAAAATGATAAATTATCGCCGTTCTTGCGGTAGATGAATGAGTTGTGAGGATTACTTAAAGTGGATAAGATTTTTGTTGCCAAAATACGGTAACTATCGTGAAGTTGGGATTAAAACAATAAATGATGTATAGAATGCGTATAAACACGCATTTATTTAGTCGGACTTTTTGGAACGTCCCTTGTATGTTACCTTCTTCGTACCCTTTGTGTTTGCATGATGAGCTAGTAGTTTCATAGCGCCATGAAAGTCGGCATTTATTTTAACCTTCTCTGCAAACTTAGGATCTGGCTTTTCTTTCTTTTCTTTTGCCATAATGTAAAGTTACGAAATGAATTACTATCGTTTTCTCATAAAATCAAACACTATTGATAATGCAGATAACCCGCCAGCTACGTAATCTATTATAGCCCATGTTTCTCTCTCAAAGTGAATTTTAAATATTGGGTTAAATAGAATGATGAGCGGTAAGAAAACAATAGTCTGTAGTGGCATTTTTTGTTGCGCGCCCTTACCTGCAAAATACCAGAATGATAAGAAGCACCACCACCGTAAAAAGGAATAATATCCATACTCGTGATCCACACACGCAGCATATATAAGAACGAAGGCTGTAATAAGCCGTATGGCAATCGGGAAAACTAATGTTGAGTTTTTCATGTTGTGTTATTTCATTTCATTTACTTCTTGCATTATTGCTTTAAATTCCTCTTTTTTTGCAAGTACGAATTGAGATGGCTTGTCGTTATCCCTTGTGCTTTCAACGCAAAAAACTTTTAAATCCAATTCTTCATTGTTAAAGAAGTGCATTACATAAACACCTACTGTATCAATTTTGCTCTGAATAAACCCGGTACCAGTTAATTGTTTCATCAAATCAGTAACATATTCTTTCTCTGGAACGGTATATATAATCAATGTGGTATCTTGCTGTTTCCCATATGCAATTTCATATTTGGACAAATCTGTGTTATTTGATTTGTATCGCCATTTAAAGTATCCATCCTCCTCTTGGGCACCGGCGCTTTCACTTTCTGTAAACCCCCTGCTTTCTACTTCTGCATATACTTTGTCTTTTGACATTTTCTTATAGTCGCACAACTGCTTTATCGATATTCTATACTCGTTATCGTGTTTATGCCAAAATTGCTCTATGCCACGATATGCTATTTTAATGGAATTACCATCGTCATAATGATTGTGATATTTGCAAGAATGAAATAGTGCAGATGCAATCAAGGAGACTATAGTAATGGTTAATAACCAACTAATTATTTTCATTTTTTCTGTTTTAAATGATTTTTTTCTAAGATAATGGGGATGATAATTTTAACTGACTTGTATGCCCAAATAGGGAGTATGAACCACCAAAACATCATTAGTATTTTAGTATCCCTATGGTCTTTTGGAAGTTCATCCTTCATCATTTCTGACAACCTTAAACCAATGCGCTGAGATTTGGTTTGAGCAATATGCCTATTATTATTTGGTGGGCTGAGATTAGAGTAATAAGCACGTAGTTCTGAATCATATAACGCCCTGGAGGATGGGTTACTTAATACATCATATGCCTCGTTTAATTGCTGCATTAATTGCAGTCTTTCTTTAGACGCTGCATTGATATCTGGATGATACTTTTTAGCAAGCTGTCTATATCTCGCCTTTATTTGTTCAGACGTAGCATGATCGGTGAGTTGTAGTACTATATAGTGATTTACGAAAGGCATTGGAATGTTTGAACATAAAAAAAGACGTAACTGAAATTCTTATAGGGTGAAATTATAATAATTTCCTAGTTAAGCATAGTCTTCCTAAAAATGTAACTTCATGCTGTGCATAGTCTTCCCCCAAATGCAACTCGACTTACCAGCTAAACGTAGTCTGCTTAAAATGACGCTCGAGTTAGACTCCGTCTAAAGCATATCCCAATAATTTCGGGATCAAAGTAGAGAACAATGCCGTTCAGACAATGTAACTAAACACAGTTTTCATTCCTTCAACATTAATGTTGACACAAGTCGCGCCAGCATCATTAAAACTAAAACTTAAACCCAACTGCAAACAGCAATAAAGCATCGATGTAGGAGGTTTTATGAAGGGTGCCCGTATGGAATGTATACTCAGGCGCAGTGTAGGTACCAGACACCTGTTAGGAGTAGCGTCTTTGTTAAGATGGGCTATCCAGTAAAATGATTCCTTTTAAAGTTTCTTGTGATAGATGAATGTGTTGAAGCGGTTACCTAAAGTGGATATTTATTTAAAATACCCCAAGCTGAGCGTAGTGTTCTTAAAAAATAAAGCTCGGCGTATGTCTCTGACTACGTCGGCGCGGATGCCAATCTCCAGATTGGCGAAAAAAAACTTATCCACTTTAAGTACCCTTCACAAACTATTGATCCACCACAAGAACGGTTATAGAAAATCGTTTTTCGTGGATATCTCTTTTGGGTCAGTCTCAAAAACCACCACAACTTGCACAGGCAATGCCCTTCCTTCCGGCAGGAGTAGCTCATCATATAAGCATAGCGGAGGAAGAAAAAAGCTAATAATGTTCTTTGACATACTGTCATCAATGCATCAGATCGCACCATTCACTATGGCTGCAGGTTGGCTGCACATTTGTGCAGAAATCGGAAGTAAAGTGCAATTACCTGCAATACTAAAATATTGACAATCAGCTAGTTAATTATCAAAACTGCACGTTTGCACGTTTTTCAAAAAAACTTGCACACCCGTGCCAACGGCTATTCAGGCAATCATTACCCGATGTCATATTCCATCGGGTTTACCTGCCGGGTTAGGCAGGCAATCGGGTAATCAAAGATGTACACGACAAAGCACAATCATAGTATTCATTCCATCACATGAATCATAGTTCAGACAACCCACGATTTCCCGATTCTTTTTCCCGTCGGGTATTAATCGGGCAATGCAAAAAATGAAAGAACACCGAAAACCATTGATAATCAATTGTCAGCGTGACTTTGCCAAACACTCATTGCCCGATTCCAATGTTACGACTCATCGGGTTTACCTGCCGGGTTAGGCAGGCAATCGGGCAATGCAGCTTTCGGTGCGTATCATATCATCGGGTGATCCTCCCTGCAGGCAGGCCAGACAAACAGCGGCGCACTAACAACATGCTGGATAGCTTCATTTGATCCGTGGAGCAATTGGTCAAAGTGCCCCACTGCGAGGTAGGAAGCCCGTCCGAACGGAGTAGTCCGGGCGGGCAATCAATCCATCCGGCTGGCACAAAAAAAATGTAAAGAGAAGTAAAAACGCAGCATCCAAGTCCACCAAATTCAGAATACCAGCTATACACGATTATCCCCTGTTTCCTTATATTTGAACCGAAATATACCCATGATGAAAAAAATATTCCTTTTATTGTTGTGCATCAGCAGTTTATATACAGCAAACTCGCAAGAAGCCCTTAAACTATATAACCGTGCTGACAAAAGAGATACCGGCGACTACCAGGCCGCTATTGCGGAACTTACCCAGGCTATTGTGATCAGCCCTACTTTTGCAAGAGCATATGTAAGGAGGGCGTGGATAGAGGCGCAACACGGAGACATGGAGGCCGGACTTAACGACCTGAATAAGGCCATAGAACTAGATACGTTAAACCCCGATCCCTACCGAATAAGAAGTGAAATAAAAAAAAGCACAGGAGACCTGAAGCCAGCATTAGATGACATCAACAGAGCATTAGGGATAGACCCTACCAATAGCGATGCCTACGCAATAAGAGGAGCGATAGAAATAAAACTGAAAGACTTTGCCGCCGGCATTAAAGACCTTAACACTGCCATAGCGGGTAAACCAGATGTAGCTGAATACTATAAAGACAGGGCTATGGGCAAATCGTATACGCTAGACCTTAGCGGGGCTATTACCGACATTAGCACGGCCATAAAACTATCGCACGGCGACCCAAGTGTCTATGTACTGCGCGGACTGCTGAAGGAGGCGGCTGGCGACTATAGCGCCAGCATTAACGACTATACCAGCGCGATAAATGTATTGCAGGCCAGCCCACTGGGCAATGCACAGGAAATGGCCGGCATATATTACTTAAGAGCGTGTGCCGAGGATATAATGAAACTGCGCGACGCGGCAAAAAAAGATCTTCAACGTACCGTAGAGCTCGACCCTAAATCTGCCACGACTTATTACCGACTGGGGCAAATGGAACTAGACCACCAGAACTTCAAAGGTGCAATAGCTTACTTTGATAAAGCTATACAGATAGAACCAAAGTACGCTGAGGCATACTCTTACAAAGGCAATGCAGAAATGAGGATGAACAAGAAAAAAGAAGGCTGCGCTGATATGCAGAAAGGAAAGTCACTGGGCAACCACTCCCTGGACCACTATATGGAGTATAATTGTAAATAAGGCTATGCGATAGTGTTGAGCAAAGGAAAATATAACAATGCACAAAGCCCCCGGCCATTTGTTGCGCAATGGCCCGGGTATCTATAGAATGAGTGATACTATGGAAAACATAATGACTTAATAATAAATGCTTCTAATGTACCGAGTGTACCTTACTTCTCTTCTGTTGCTGCTGACACTAGGCGTCGCTGCACAACCCTACACCAACCTGGTAATGAAGGGTGGCGGCATAAGAGGTATAGCCTACTGCGGTGCGCTCGACGTGCTGGAAGAGCGGCATATATCCCGGGGAATTGAGCGCGTGGCAGGTACATCGGTAGGGTCGATAGTCGGGGTGCTGTTCAGTGTGGGGTATACGTCGCAGGAGATCAAAGACATTATGCAGCACCTGAAGATACAGACCTTTAACGATGGGGAGTGGTTCTTTATAGGCGGACAAAAGAGGATGCGCAAAAACTATGGCTGGTATAAAGGTCGTAAGCTGGAAGACTGGCTGGGAACACTGATACAGCAAAAGACCGGCAACGAGAACACCACCTTTGCACAGCTGCATGCGCTGCACCTTAAAGACCCGAAGTATAAAGACTTGTATGTAACCGCAACCGACCTTACTCTGCAACGCACAGTAGTGTTTAACTACCTTACGTATCCCGATCTGCCCCTGAAAGTGGCGGTGAGGGCCAGCGCATCGGTGCCGCTTTATTATGGAGCTGTATTTATAGATAGTGCGGGGCATTACGCCAACAAGCCTATAGAGGGCGGCAACTATCATGTATTTGCAGATGGCGGCCTGCTGGCCAATTATCCTATCACCCTCTTTAATGAACCGGCAGACAGTGGCCGCATCAACCCGCACACGCTGGGCCTGAAACTGGATAGACCCGAGCAGATAAGCTACTACCCCACCAGCGCGGGGCTTGCACCATACGATATACGCGGCTTCAAAAACTACCTGGGTGCCTTATATACACTGACTATAGAGCACCTGAATACATCGTTGCCTTATGCAGTAGAGAAGAAGAACACCATCTACATCAGCAATGGTAACATGAGCCCACGAGTGCGGCACATAAGCGCAGAACAAAAAGACGATCTGTACAATAACGGAAAAGCCGGTGCGGAGCAGTTCTTTAAAAACAAGTGATCTACTCTGCCACCTCCAGCCTTTTGAGCACCCATTTCATCACCACATCTCTGTTATTGGGTTGAGTGGCCAGTTCTTTAGTCTTAGACTTTGATACTGCCTGAGTGTAGGCATAGATGGCAATTTTTATGGTGTCGATATCTATGTGGGGATGATTGGTATGTATCACATTGGCCAGGTAATTCAGTTCCCATCTCGCTTCCAGGTTCATTGATTTGGGACTGGCGCCTTGTCTTTGTTTTATCTCATCATATTGAGCCCAGTCATTGTTGATCACGTCAGTCATAGTCACATTCATTTTATGGGGTTAATACCGTAAAATTACAGCGACAAATACTGAGGTTAGCAGGGGAATAAGTGCACGACAGGAGCGTGCTTTTTCACGTGCCATACAGGCAGCATATAACCGAAGGATAACAAAAAGATCGGATCTTATTCTTTAAACGCAAGGCCAAAGTGTTTCCATGTTTTGGTGCTTTTGTACATGGGCTCCATGCTGTTGTCTTTTGCTGTGGCTGAGCCGCCTCTATTGCCGCCGCTGTGCATACCACCACCCATGCGCATGCCCATGCCGCCACCCATGCCTACACTGGGGCGAAAGCCACCGCCGCCGGCACGATTGCCGCTACCGCTGCCACGCTCGCCAGCAGGGCGTGGCAGGCCCGTGGTCTCGAAACATATACTCATCGCGTGGCCGGCGTCACGTTTGTCTACCTGGCCCTTCGGATAAAACGACTTGAGCGGCACGACAGCCTCCCAAACCAACTCATTATCCTCATCAATATTTATGCGCACCATAATACCGCAAGAGTCTCTTTCCAAAATAGGAAACTGGAAATTACAAGCCCTGAAGCCCTCTAGTGAATATTCGCGTGCATCGTCTATCAATTTTTTAATACGCTCACTCATTGCCAGGCGTAGCCTCTGCACATTATCGCCCCCCTGCCCCTGAGGTAACTTCATGCCTTGGTCTTCTTTAGATGATGGATCCCCCTTCTTTGTAAAAGTGGATGGAATAGGGTAGTTGATCGCAGTAACCTCATCTTTACCACCTGCCTTGTCTATCCATACCGTAAGCCCATTTTTCAATATTTTGAGCTGCGTAGCCTGGTCGCCCGTCTCCACAGAGATATACAGGTTCTCTCTGTCGTTAGATACCGCATAGCCTAGCTGGGCTTTCTCATCATATTCGGGATATGGAGATGGCCAATCCTTATTACTACCATCTATCGTAATAGGCTGCTCCTGCCAAACGCCCGGCAAACGGGAAGTGTGCGCATGCTTGTGACTGGTGCAAGAGGCAAGCAACAAAACGGGAATGGAAAGAAGTGTACTCAGTTGATATAGGCGCATTAATGTGATTTTATAAGCTAGTTTGTCAAGCAGGGACAAAGTAAGTATAAGCGAGATTATTAGAATGTTAAAATACGTGAAGGTTTAATATAAGGGTTTTGTACTTTTAAATCCTAAAAAACACACTCATGAAGCGATTATTGAACGCCCTTCCCTTGCTATTGCTACCTCTGCTAGCCAGTGCTGACGCTGCGGACTCCGTATGGATGGCCCAAAACTACACCAAAAGAGAAGTAAATATAACCATGCGTGATGGAGTGCACCTGTTCACCGCTATATATGAGCCTAAGGACAAAAAAGAGAAACACCCCTTTCTGCTGAATCGCACTCCCTACTCTATAGCGCCCTACGGAGCAGGCAATTTTAAAGCGTACTGGAATACACCCTACATCGCCTATTTTAAGAAGAATTATATTATCGTGTTGCAGGACGTAAGAGGTAAATATATGAGCGAAGGGGAATTTATGGATGTGCGCCCTTACAACCCGAATAATGACCGCACCAAAACAGATGAGGCCAGCGATACCTATGACACAATAGACTGGCTGCTGGACAGTGTACAAAACAATAATAAAAAAGTGGGTGTGTTTGGGATTTCCTACCCCGGCTTTTATGCTACTGAGGCGGCCCTGTGCAATCATCCTGCGTTGGTGGCCGTGAGCCCGCAGGCGCCGGTTACAGAGTGGTTTTTAGGTGATGATTTCCACCACAATGGTGCGTTTATGGAAGCTGACGCCTTCAACTTCTATAGTGGATTCGGGAAGCCAAGGCCTAAGCCTACCACTCAGAATGCACCTGGCTTTCAGCACTTCACACAGGATAATTATAATTTCTACCTCAGGTACCCTACCCTGAAAGACCTGGCCAAAGATATGGGGGACAGCATCAAATTCTGGAAGGACCTGTATAACCACCCTGACTATGACCAATGGTGGGAAGAAAGGAATGCCCGCAAGTATGTAAAGTATATACCTAAGCATACTGCTACTCTTGTAGTGGGTGGACTGTATGATGCCGAGGATTGCTTTGGTGCGTGGAACCTGTATAAGGCAATAGAAGAAAAAGCGCCTAATAACAATAAGCTGGTGATGGGGCCATGGAGCCACGGAGGATGGGTAAGGACAACCGGCGAATACCTGGGGAATGTGCGCTTTGGTAACAAAGTATCAGAATGGTATCAGCAGCAAATAGAGCAGCCCTTCTTTGATTATTATCTGCTGGGCAAGGGCGATATTAAGAATATCAAAGAGGCTACGATCTTCTTCTCGGGAGCCAATGAGTGGAGGACCTTTAACCAGTGGCCTACGCCTGACGAGCACGACACCCGTATGTACCTGAATGCTGATGGCAGCATGACCACAACAGCGAGCGAAGATGGCAAAAAGCACAATGACTATACCAGCAACCCGGACAAACCAGTGCCCTATACCGAGGCTGTAGGCATGCGCCGGACCAATGAGTATATGACCGATGATCAGCGCTTTGCCAGCCGCAGACCTGATGTGCTGGTGTACCAGACAGAACAGCTTACTGAAGACATGACACTGGGAGGACCAGTGACTGCCGACCTGTTTGCCTCTCTAAGCACTACCGATGCTGACTTTGTAGTAAAGCTCATAGATGTGTTCCCCGATGACTTTAAATATGACACCGTGAAGGATGGCAAAGGAAACGGCAAGGACTACCCTATGGGCGGCTACCAAATGCTGGTGAGGGGTGAGATCATGCGCGGGCGCTACAGGAACAGTTTTACCTACCCTGAAGCATTTACTCCTGATAAGGTAACTGAGGTGAGCTTTAAGCTGCCTGATGTGGCGCATGTTTTCAAAAAAGGGCACCGCCTAATGGTGCAGATACAAAGCACCTGGTTCCCGCTAGCGGACAGGAACCCACAGCAATTTGTCAATATCTACACGGCCGATAAGAAAGACTTTGTAAGCAGCGATATAAGTATATGGTGTGGTGGAAGGCATGCGTCCAGCATTGTGCTGCCGACGCTTAGGTAATGGCTCAATTAAAAATAAAGGACACTTAACCAAGGAAGCTTCATTCAAAAGAGGACCTTGAGAGGGTGAGATAAAAAATGGCCCGTTTCCGGGCCATTTTTTACTATATGTTCATTTCATCATATCAACTCAATGCTCCTGTTGACGAACTCAGTGAGGTCCGCACCGGTGAGCATGCCTTGCGATAGCATAGCCAGATCGAATGCTTGCTTAGCCAGCTGTGCCTGCATAGCAGGTTCGGCCTTAAGGATGCGATCGATGAGCTTATGGTTACCATTGATAGCCACTTTGTAGTTATCAGGCATAGCTCCGTAGAAGCCCATACCGCCGCCCATCTTGGCCATCTCCTTCATCCTGCGCATGAACTCGTCCATGGTAACTGTGACAGGGAATTCACCCGGGCTCATTGCCTCTACTTCCACCTTCATGTTGCCATTGTGGATGGCCTTCTCGAATACGTCTTTAACGCTTGTCTTCTGCTCGTCGGTAAGCACGAGAGATATCTCTTCGTTCTTATCAATGAGTTTATCGGCAACGTCTGAGTCTATACGCTTGAGCGCTGTCTTTTCCAGTTTGCGCTCCAGGTGGCTGATGAAGTGCGGATCGATAGGAGAATCCATCTGCAATACGTCATAGCCCTTTTTATTAGCGCTCTGTATGAAGCTATCCTGGCGAGCCGGATCGTTGGTATACAAGTAGATGACGGTACCGTCCTTGTCTGTCTGCAGGCCTTTTATCTTCTCGAGGTATTCAGGGAGCGTATAATGTTCTTTTTTAGTGTTAGTCAGCAGTGCAAAGTCCTTTGCCTTCTCGTAAAACTTCTCTTCGCTGAGCATGCCATACTTCACGAACATACCTATATCGGTCCACTTGCTTTCATAGACAGCGCGGTCTGCCTTGAAAAGTTCAGCTAATTTATCGGCTACCTTACGAGTAACATAACTGTTGATCTTCTTTACATTGCTATCTGCCTGCAGGAAGCTGCGCGACACGTTCAGCGGGATATCCGGCGAGTCAAGCACGCCATGCAGCAGCATGAGGAACTCAGGCACCACATCCTTCACCTCGTCGGTAATGAATACCTGGCGGCTAAACAGTTTTATCTTGTTGCGCTGCAGGTCCATATCGTTCTTCACCTTAGGGAAGTAAAGGACACCCGTCAGGTTGAACGGATAATCTACATTGAGGTGAATCCAGAACAATGGGTCTTCGCTCATCGGGTATAACTCGCGATAGAAATTGAGGTAGTCCTCATCCTTCAGCTCGGTCGGCGCTTTTGTCCATATAGGGTGTGTGTTGTTGATAAAATTATCAACCTCCACATCCTTATGTTTTGGTTTGCCTTCTTCATCCACGCCATCTTCTTCGAATTCTGTTTTAGTACCGAATTTCACCGGCACAGGCAAGAACTTACAGTATTTGTCCAGTATACCCTGCAGCTTCCACTTATCGAGGAATTCTTCACTCTCTGCATTAAGGTACATGATGATATCCGTGCCACGTGTGGTGCGATCACCAGCACTTATCTCAAACTCTGTGCTGCCATCACAGATCCAGCGTGCAGATTCGGCACCTTCCTGGTAAGAAAGTGAGTTGATCTCCACCTTCTCGGCTACCATAAACGCAGAATAAAAACCTAAACCGAATTTACCGATCAGTTCGTTGGCATCCTTTGCATCCTTGAATTTATCGAGGAACTCGGTAGCCCCGGAAAAAGCTATCTGATTAATGTATTTTTTAATTTCTTCGGCAGTCATGCCGATACCATTATCGCTAATGGTAATTGTCTTTTTGTCAGCATCAAATGCCACCTCTACCTGGCCCTCGCCTACTTCGCCATTATACTGACCTAGCGCACTGAGCCTTTTGATCTTCTGCACCGCATCTACGGCATTACTTACTAATTCACGTAGAAATATCTCGTTATCTGAATATAAGAACTTCTTAATGATCGGAAATATATTTTCCGTGTGGATCGAAATGGTTCCTTTTTCCTGCATAGGTATTCCTTGTTTTATTGTTCAGATTACTATGCTCAATCTGTGTTCCAAAGTTGCTGAAAAAGACAATTTGGCAGAAAAGTAGTTTGTACATGATAATTAGTACGTAGTAGTTAGTCTAAAGCCGTGTTACGTTGCTATCAGCATACTACAAAAAAAACAGGAAACCTTGTGGTTCCCTGTCCTTTAATAAATGGAATAAGATAAGTATTATTTCTTTGCTTTTACCGGAGCCTTTTTAGCAGCCTTAGGAGCAGCCCCGATGTTGAAGGCTTTCTTTACCTTTTCAACGTAGTCCAGTTTCTCCCATGTAAAGAGTTCCACCTTTACATTTTTGGTCTTGCCTGCGGCACTCTTGAAAGTTTTGGTCACTGTTTCTGGCTGGCGACCCATGTGTCCGTATGCAGCGCACTCGCTATACATAGGCTGGCGCAGTTTGAGACGAGTCTCGATAAAATAAGGACGCATATCAAATACCTCCTGTACTATCTGGCTGATCTTGCCATCGGTCATACCTACTTTACCTGTACCCTTGGTATCAACAAATATGCTGGTAGGCTTAGCCACACCGATAGCATAAGAAACCTGTACAAGAACTTCGTCGCAAACACCTGCTGCAACAAGGTTCTTAGCTATGTGGCGGGTAGCATATGCTGCTGACCTGTCTACCTTGCTAGGATCTTTACCAGAGAATGCGCCACCGCCGTGTGCACCCTTACCACCATAAGTATCAACGATGATCTTGCGGCCTGTAAGACCTGTATCGCCGTGAGGACCACCGATAACGAACTTACCGGTTGGGTTGATGTGGTACTTTATTTTATCGTTGAATAAATGCTCGTATTGAGGATAGCTCTTGATGACGCGCGGGATGAGGATATTCTTTACATCCTTGGTTATGCGGTCCTGCATTTTCTTCTCTTCAGCAAAATCGTCGTGCTGTGTAGAGATCACTATTGCGTCTATGCGCACAGGCTTGTTGTCATCGCTATACTCCAGGGTTACCTGGCTCTTAGCATCCGGGCGGAGGTATTTCATTTCCTTACCTTCCTTGCGGATAGCAGACAGCTGCAGCAAGAGGTTATGAGCGAGGTCCAATGCCAACGGCATGTAGTTAGCAGTTTCGTTGGTTGCATAACCGAACATCATACCCTGATCGCCAGCGCCCTGATCTTCTTTCTTTTTGCGTTCTACACCCTGATTGATATCGGCTGACTGCTCATGTATTGCTGAGAATACACCGCATGATTCAGCTTCGAATTTATATTCACTTTTTGTATAACCGATCCTGGCAATTACCTCGCGGGCAATTGTCTGCACATCGATGTATGTGTTGCACTTTACCTCACCGGCAAGTATGACCTGACCCGTAGTTACTAATGTTTCGCAAGCGATCTTGGCATTGGCATCCCAGGCAAGAAAATTATCGACAAGCGCGTCTGATATCTGGTCGGCTACTTTGTCCGGGTGTCCTTCAGACACTGATTCAGATGTGAAAAGATATGGCATTCGTAAGTTTAATTTTTGTTATTAGAAAATATATTTCGTTGCAAGTTATTCTACTGTAACTGATTTTGCAAGATTTCTAGGTTGATCGACATTACATCCCCTCATAATGGCTATATGATAAGCCAGTAATTGGAGCGGCACGATGGTGATAAGCGGAGAAAGTATCTCTTCCGTCTCCGGCACTTCTATGATATGGTCTGCCAGTTCGCGGATCTGTGTATCACCCTTATTTACTACTGCAATGATCTTGCCTTTACGTGCCTTTACTTCCTGCACGTTAGAGACGATCTTTTCGTATGCACTCTGGTTAGTGGCCAGGAATACAACCGGCATATTCTCGTCTATCAATGCAATAGGGCCATGTTTCATCTCTGCCGCAGGGTAACCTTCTGCATGTATGTAAGATATCTCTTTCAGTTTAAGTGCTCCTTCCAGTGCCACAGGGAAATTGTAACCACGACCCAGGTACAGGAAGTTAGAAGCATCCTTATAGATAGCTGCGATCTCTTTGATCTGTGCATCAAGTGTTAATGCCTCCTCTATCTTCTTAGGAATATTTTCCAGTTCATACAATATCTCACGCAGCTTAGATGTAGGGATGGTGCCTTTTACCATGGCTATCTGCAATGCTATGAGGGTGATAATAGATATCTGTGTAGAGAATGCCTTGGTAGATGCCACACCTATCTCGGGACCTGCGTGCGTGTAAGAGCCTGCATGCGCCATGCGAGGGATAGAAGAACCTATGACATTGCAGATACCATAAATAAGCGCCTGCCTGTCTTTAGCCAATTCTATTGCAGCGAGCGTATCGGCAGTCTCTCCTGACTGGGAGATAGCAATAACAACGTCACTTTCCTTAATAATAGGATTACGATAGCGGAACTCGGAAGCGTATTCCACCTCTACAGGTATCCTCGCCAGGTCCTCTATCAGGTATTCACCTATAAGGCCTGAATGCCATGATGTACCGCAAGCGGTGATCACAAAACGCTCTGCCTTATCGATTCTATTGATGTATTCGTTAAGTCCGCCTAACTTGATCCATCCACCCGATGCGCTCATGCGACCGCGAAGCGAATCTTCAATAGCTTTAGGCTGCTCGTATATCTCCTTCAGCATAAAGTGCTCAAAGCCCCCTTTCTCGATCATTTCGAGAGAGAATTCCAGCTTCTGAATGGCATGAGATTTTTCAATATTACCGAGTGTACGGATCGAATAATTACCATCACGGTTAACGACCGCATACTCCTGGTCGTCCAGGTACACTACGTTCTGCGTATACTCTATGATCGGAGAAGCATCAGAAGCAATATAGAATTCATTATCGCCAATACCAATAACCAACGGGCTTCCCTTGCGGGCTGCAATCAGCTGGTCAGGATTTTTTAAATTCAGGATAACGATAGCATATGCGCCTACAACCTGATTCAATGCAATACGGACAGCATTATCAAGAGTTGTATTTTCCGTCTTCATCACCTCTTCGATCAGATTGACCAACACCTCTGTATCGGTATCAGAATGGAAGGAGTATCCTCTCTTCTTCAGTTCTTCTTTGAGCGCAGAGTAATTCTCAATGATACCATTGTGAATGATGGCCAGATCACCGGATTGTGATAAGTGCGGATGTGCATTACGGTCGTTAGGCTCACCATGAGTTGCCCATCTTGTATGCCCTATTCCTATATTAGCAGATGTAAACTTATGATCTACAATTTTCTCCAGCTCTACAACCTTACCGGCTTTCTTAAAAATGCTCATCTTGCCATTAAGAAGAGCTATACCTGCACTATCGTACCCACGATACTCGAGCCTTTTCAGACCTTTGATAAGAATCGGGAACGCCTCCTTATTACCTATGTAACCTACTATGCCACACATATATCAATTATGTTTTAGCGTTGAATATACAACAATAAGTTTTGCACGGTATGTACTATCAGAATAATTACCGCCACCTGCCACTAAATGGAAGGCACCATAAAAATCCTGCGTTCCGTTCAATTTGAAATGCAACGTGTCATTTTTTGCGGCAATACTAGCTATAACTTCTCTAGGCAAACCGATAGTGTAGGTGCTAACGCCGTTAGGTAAAACATGTAATCTACCATCAAGTATGTTATATGGCGTAAGGCTGGTAATTGGTTTCTGGTCTTCAACAATATACTCTAAGCCTGCAATGATCCCTGCAGGGTAAATACCGTTACCCACACCCGTGGGATATATGCGCTCGGGCCCCTGATACTTTAGGGGATTGAAAACCGGAAGGACTGACAATTGCAATTCTGCCTTGTTAATAACGACATTTGCAGGAATAGAGTTAATGCCGTAGACTTTAATATCAATGCTGCCGCCCGGCTGATTTTGTAAAGCGATAATACTATCGTTAGCCTGAGTAGAATGAATCAGATTGCTTATCGGGTAACCGCGATATGACTTGGTAACATTATTAAAATGCGCACATCCGGTAGGCTGATAGCTAAAACTCATACTATCAACTACTGAGTCAGCTGAGGATTCATGATAATAAATCATGACACCAGCCTGGTCAAAGTCGGTACTGCCGTCTAACCTGAAATAAGGTATGGCAGTGCTTGTCTTCCGGGTATCTGCCGGGCGAACACAGATACCACCAAATTTACTCACGAACGTAGTCGACGCAGTACTACTCTGGTAAGCAGCAGTCAGTGCAGGGTTTAGCTTCGACATGAAATTACTTATTTTCAGCGGAATGCGCAGGCCTGACTTATTTCTGGGGTTAACGACGGTTACCGAATCTTTCAGCTGATGCACATTAACAGTAACAGGTGCACTAAGCGGCACAGACACATCTACGGGCTTGCTGCTGTATGGGAAATAAGTAGAATAATAGCCCAAAGTGTCCGTGACATAAAATGCCTGGTAGGTCTGTGTTGCGTTAACGTCTGTGGTATCGCCATCGGTAAAGCCACTGTAAGGCACAATAAGTATAATCGAATCTATAGTTGCGGCAGCGTCAAAAACAGCACCCGGAGCATTCTCCGGTGCTAATTGAAAATAAGTTGCAGCCGTAATAGTACCGAAAAAAGAATCGGTAAAGTTACCAATTGCCTGATTACTGGAGATACCGCTGATGTTGGTACTTGTATTGATGTTGTCATCGAAATAAGTGTGCGTAATGCACCCCAATGACATCGATGCTACACCTGCTGTATCATTTGCAGGAGATACTTTTGAGCTGATAAGGGTGCGCTCGCGGCATGCACCGAGAGCAAATACGATAGTCAGCAGCACCGCAGCACTGAGCAGGGTTCGAGAAAAATTACGATTCAAGGTTGTTAATTTAAATGCTAAGATGGTAAATCAATTTCTAAGACTCTGTTAAGCTTTTATAAAGCTCTAAAAGAGGAGTTACATCTTCCTTCCAGCTATCCTCGTATTTTACAATTTTTTTATACCTACTAGGCTTCAGCTCATCAACGATCTTCTTATCAACGTTCTCAGAACCGTAAACTACTACATCTGCATACTTACCCGCGCCCATGGTAAGGGCGGCATTAGTACCGTCTTTGAAGCACTCCAGATCTTTATCTTTGATCTCGCTGCTTATCAAAGCCTTTTTTATAAAGTTAGCATTGAGTTTCTCTGAGAATTGATCCTCCTGAGCAGTATATATAACCTTAGAATAACCAAAAACAGGTTCTTTCTTATAAGATGTTTTGAGGTATAATGGCACAAGGGAGGTCATCCAGCCATGGCAATGGATAACGTGCGGAGGCCAGCCAAATTTCTTAACGGTCTCCAGCGCACTCTTGCAAAAGAATATCATACGTTCCGCATTGTCATCAAAGAAGTTGTCTTGATCATCACGAAAAACTGCCTTGCGCTTGAAATAGTCTTCATTATCCATGAAATACACCTGCAGACGCGCATTGGGTAAAGATGCCACTTTGATCATTAACGGATAGTCATCTTTGTCAATAATGACATTGATACCTGATAAACGAACCACTTCGTGCAACCTGTGCCTGCGCTCATTGATAAGGCCAAAACGCGGCATGATCACCCTAATTTCAAGACCGGAATCAAACGTTTTTATCGCTAATTTATTGAGGATATGAGCGAAATCCGTAAATTCAGTATATGGAGATAACTCGTTCGCAATAATTAATACTCTTTTCTTGGTGTCTACTGACATTCGTAAGATTAATTATTAATAAATAATGAAAATAATCTGCAAATTTACGGAAATATTGAATTACAACCGTATTTTTCGCATTTTTCGGGTTTTCAAACAAGTGCAATGGTCATTTTTAAACATATCGCCGACTTACGTTCCCACCTTAAACAACAAAGAGAAAACAACATCAAAATAGGCTTTATACCCACCATGGGCGCGCTGCATGCGGGGCATATCTCATTGCTGGAGCGGGCTAAAACAGACGGTGTATTTTCAGTGTGCAGCATCTTTTTAAACCCCACTCAGTTCAATGATAAAAAAGACCTTGAAAAGTACCCTGTATCTACAGATAACGATATTTCTTTATTAATAACAGCAGGATGTGATGTGCTTTTTCTACCATCAACACAAGAAATGTATCCCGATGGTGAGCAAGCCGTAAAAGCATATGATTTCGGCTACCTGGATAACATACTTGAAGGTGAAAAACGGAAGGGACATTTCAAAGGTGTAGGGCAGATAGTGGGGCGCCTGCTGGAAGTGGTAGAACCCGACCAACTATACCTGGGACAGAAAGACTACCAGCAGTGCATGGTGATCACCAAACTGAAAGAACTGATGGGGCTAAACGCCCTTAATATCGTCATCTGCGCCACTACACGCGAGGCTGACGGGCTGGCCATGTCCTCGCGTAATAAGCGACTTACAGAGCCGCAGCGCGTGCTGGCAGGCACCATCTACCAATGTCTGGTATCAATACTGACCAAACAAGAATCAGGTAATTTCGGCGTGATACAAAAAGAATGCTGGGACCTGCTTACGGCAAAAGGCTTTCTGCCCGAATACATCGCCCTGGCAGATGCACGCGACCTTACGCCACTCAATGAATATCGAAAGGACACACCGATGGTTGCCCTTATCGCCGCCAAAATAGGAGAGATCAGGCTTATTGATAATATGCTGCTTGATCAAAACTGATTGCTCACCATCTGTATGACAACCGGGGAAATCAATTTAACTTAGTACCCTTGTCGTTAGTTATTACCTAATCATTAAGACCAATAATGTTTATAGAACCATATAGCAGTGGAAAGAAAGGCTGGATAGAAGTGATATCCGGATGCATGTTCTCGGGAAAGACTGAAGAGCTCATCAGGAGGCTGAAACGTGTGCAGATTGCCGGACTGAAAGCTGAGATATTCAAACCCGCTATCGATAACCGCTACCATGAGTCGGATATCGTTTCTCATGACTCGTCGCGCGTGCGCTCTACCCCGGTAGAGAATCATAATACCATTCTGCTCATGGCCTCTGATGTAGATGTGGTAGGTATAGATGAAGCACAATTCTTTGACCCCGGTATTGTGGAGGTAGCCGAAGAACTGGCGCTGAAGGGAATAAGGGTCATAGTAGCAGGGTTGGACATGGATTACACAGGTAAGCCATTTGGCCCTATGCCCGCATTACTGGCACGTGCTGAATACATCACCAAGCTGCACGCCATATGTGTAAAATGTGGGGAGATAGCCAATTATTCCTACCGTATCATTAAAATAGAAGACCAGGTGCTGCTGGGCGAAAAGAATATTTATGAGCCGCGCTGCCGCAGATGTTTTTATAAGGGTTAGCGCTTAACGGGCAATATGATATTATCTGACTGAAAAAGCGGTGCGGTCCAGCCGCTGTATAAGCCATCATGGCTTTTCACTTGCTGTTTTATCTCATCTGTCCATACACTAAGCGAGTCCATCTTAACCGCGTCGTACTTATAAAAAGAATAGACATAAGGGCTGCTTATCTTTTCAACCGTTGCCATCTTTTCCGTTTTATAACCATGTGCCAGCACAAAATCCATAAACGCGCTGCGGGCTGTATCTGTCTTAAATAACGTCTGAAAAACGATGTTGCGTTTACGAGTTAAGCTGTCACCCTTCTCCAGCATTCCGGCCATTATTTTCTCATTTTCCATCCAGTTCTGATTCTGTTCAGACGGGTAAAGGAAGGTAAGGTAGGTCAGCCATTGCGGATCACTTTTTATCGTAAGTACGTACTTATACTCTTTATAGTTACGATTATAGAGGCGCTGCACGGCTGTACGCACCCCCATAGTATCTCTTACGTAATAATAATTGACCCTTTTACCATTGTAAGTAAATGTGCCCGTAAGCACTTCTGCTGTAACCCCGGTGAGAAAAGAAGTGGTGGCATCCAGCACTCCCTCAAGGGCATCGATCTCTTCTTTATCAGGAATACCATTCTTATCGATACTCCGGGCCTGCGGGCCGGTGATCACAAGAAAAGGGTAACGCTTGTCAGGCGCCTTATCAAACTGCGCCAGGTCCACCATTATCGAACCAGGCTTACCATCAAATTTTGCCAGATAGGTATCCCAGTTCTCGTTTTGCCCCAGAGCATCCGATACTGAACAAATAAAAATCGCTATAGCTAACAGGTACTTCACGCGGTAAAGTAAAGCAAACTCCCCCACCCGTGCAGCCACTTTAGGAATTTTTTGGGAAATAAGGCGATGCAAAGACTATCTGAGCAAGGTAATATCGCCCGTTTTGGAAACCGGCTTGTCATAGACCCCTGCGTAGTAAGTGAGCGTATACATGTATGTGCCTATATCCTGCACAACACCTTTGTACTTGCCATCCCACGCCACATCGCGCCTGTCGGTAGTAAACACCATTTCGCCCCAGCGGTTATAAATGCTGAACTGATAGCCCGATATGGTGCAGCCGGGCTGTATGGTAGGTTTCACAACGTCGTTACGGCCATCATCATTAGGCGTAAATGCATCCGGCATCAGCAACCAGCAGTCGCAATAGCCGGTGACCACATGCACGGTGTCGAGTATCTCGCATTCGTTCTTTTTTACAAATACCCAGTAGGTGCCGCTGTCGGTCACCGTCAATTCCGGATTTGTGGAGCCATTGTTCCACAATACGCTACCCCCCTGAGGTACCGTAGCCACAAGATTGATCGAGAACGGAGTACCCTTGCACAGGAATGTATCATGTATATTTTGTTGCAGATGATCGTATTCAACATTGATGGAGTCTGTATAGCTACAACCGTCGTTAGTAACAGTGGCATAGTAGAGACCCGAATAATAAGTATAAAAGAAACTGTCGGTACTGCCATTTTGCCACAGGTAGCTAACACCTGGCCCTTGCACAGGTACCACCAATTTATAGTCAATGCATATGGTAGTATCGTTACCCAACGAAAAAACCACACTGCTGGCTACAACATGAAAAGTATCTATAATATCTGTACAGCTATTGCTGGCATCCACATAGTAAGTACCCGCACCCGTGGCTGTAAACAACGATCCCGTACTACCATCCTGCCACAGATAATTAGAAAAACCTGACGTGCCATACAAAACCAGGTTGCCCGGAAAACAAAATGAAGTATCGTGGACATTGATAGTTACACCGGGAACTGTGGCATAGAAGTGAATCGTATCCACAACTGTACTGCAACCTGTATGACAATATACATAGTAGGTCCCTGCTGCAGCCGTGGTGATCGATGCACCTGAAATACCGGTATTCCAGAAGTAAGACGAGTAACCGGCGAGCGCCGTAAGTGTAATGCTACCCAGTGAAGCACACACAACCGTATCATGACTTATGTGTGTGGTATCAGGGGATATGTAAGTGACATGAAATGTATCTACCCGCATATTGCCGCAGGTATTGGACGCTTTTACCCAATACACACCGGCGCTTGTTACGGTTAATGTCGCTGCCGCAGACGCGTCGTTCCAGACGTACGTGGTGTACCCGGGAGGACCTGTTAGGGTCATAGCGCTGAGCAATGAACACATGGACGTATCTCTTGTATGGTAGGTAGTATCAGGTAATTCAGCTATGAGTTTTATCGTATCATAATTCACTCCACAACCATTGCTTATGGCTACTACATAGCTGCCATAAGCGGTCTCTGTATGTGTTGCAGTTGTCACCCCATCATACCACAGATAGCTGCCAGTTGTGGGAGCAGTAATAATGACACTGCCGCCGGGTGCGATACATACAGAAGTATCGGTGTGGGTACGAGTGGTATCACTGGTCGATAGCCCCTCGTAGACCGTAGGCAAGCCTAAAAAGGTGCTGCCTGTAAGCGTGATATAATTAGACACATAGTTGCAGGCTGCACCTGATCCATTAGGATTGGTGATGCAATCCATTGCAGATCCGCCCAGCGCAGCCAGACCATTGACATATATCTTACCGTCAGGTGCCAGTTTCATATTTGTCTCAAAGCCTCCGGGAACATTGGCAACGTCTATCCTTGACGCCCTGATAGCGGCAGCCGTAGGTAAGGTGATATTGTATTGCGATATCACCCCATTTCCCGTCGTTGCGTCAACCTGATGTGCATATACTTTAGTATTATCTGGTGAGAAATCAGCTCCGTAAGAAGAATTATCAATAGAATCAAGCACACGGCAATTCGACACGATACCTGTCGACGGATCGAAATCGTACAATTCAGTACCACCCAGTGTAGTGTAGCCCACAAAGTGATCACACTGCAGCAGCAGTTTATGGTGGTCTGGCGAGGATTTCATTACCCCTATATCGTAACCAAAATAACCATTGAATGTGCCAACAGCAGAAACTACAGGGGTTGTGCTGATACCAGCTGCTGTGATCTCATATACCTTGAATACGCCTGTATCCCTGCTATGCGTCACCAACCACATATTACAACTATTTCCGGGTATAGCTACCTGCTTCTCAGTAACCTGGGTTTGCAGCAATGTACCTGCCGTACCCGGCACTACATCACCAAGCCCACCGTGCAGGGTCATATCAATGATGCTGTAGAACATACGCGGGGCAAGCGGATCTCCACCTATATAGTCCTCCATTTCTTCTATGGAGAATATATAATACTGGTTGGGGTTTGATAATACCGGAACGATCATTGCCCCCTGAGTGGCACTACCACAGATATACGGGGTAAGCACACTTCCGCTGGGCATAACGGTATTGGTATTGTCCCACACGGCGTCGCCATCGGTATAAAACAGCAGGTTGCCTGAAGAGTTACTCACCGTTGCGCAAGCCTCATTAGAAAAGATTGCGGGTGAAAATGTAGCAGGGGCTCCGCCACCTGTAAAATTAAGGCCGGCATTATAGGCAAAAGTCCAGTTATAATTAGTAGGCGCATTATACTGGGCGAACACGCTGCCGACAAAAACTAATAACAATGCAATGACGAAAATGGATCTTTTCATAGGAGACAGGCTGGGTTATAGGGTTTACTTAAAATTACTAAATTAATAAATGCTTGGTGAAAATATTTATTGCTGAAAAATGTGCAGATGTATACCTGACTATTCTAATAGACGAATAGATCAGGCAATTCGTTGGGTATGGATAAATCTACAGTGTGACAATTTGATAATTCGCCGCATTTCATAACTTTATTCTTCAAAAAACGTACACATGAAAAAACTGGTCTTTATTTTAATGGCTTTTATGGCCATCAGCAACATGTCTTTCGCACAAGGCAAAATGGACAAAAAAGGCAAACCTGCAACTGAAAACGCAGGCAAAAAGGACAAGCCAGCCGCCAAAGAGGATAAGAAAGCAACCAAAATGAAGAAGGATGGCACCCCTGACATGCGCATGAAGGAGAACAAAAAACCCAAAGCGGCAGGGCCAACCAAGAAAGACGGCACACCTGATATGCGCTACAAAGCCAATAAGGACGCAGCAAAGAAAGACGGTGCTAAAAAGAAATAACGGGTAATAAATATTTAAACGTAAAATGCCGCAAAATCAGGTTACTATTGCAATAGTAACCTGATTTTGTACTTTTATATCACTTTTTAATTCTTGACGATTTTTAATTCTTTTTCCATGCGCTCCTTGCTCTCTTTTGCCTGCATTATTTTTGCCTGTATCGCTGTAACATCATGTGGTACTAACAAGAAGGAATGGACAACAATAACATCGGGTGATGGCGGGTTTTCAATACTGATGCCGCCGAATACCGTAAAGAAGGACAAAATGGAAGTTACCTCATTCGGCAAGCAAATGATCCACTTCATTAGCTGGAAACCATCTAATTTTTCCATTGATAAATTCAAGCTTTTCGAGATCAGCTATACCGCGTGCCCTGACCGCTTCATTACCGACTCCATAATGAGAGAAGTGATGCTGGATAGCAGCATCAGCATGCGTAAAAAAGACTTTACCGACAAAGATTTCCCTTCACAAGCTATAGAACTAAATGGTTTCCCGGGTCGCGCATTCATTTTCGACATGCCATCCAATAACACTATTGCTATCGTAAAAGAATGCTTTGTGAATAACCGCAGATATGACCTCACCGTAGTAGCCAAGAGAGACCAGGGAACAAACGTTGAGATCGCCAATTTCTTCAATTCATTCCAGATAATCCGGTAATTATGCTATTTCAGGGTAAGACAGCATTTATAACAGGCGCCAGCAGAGGTATAGGTGAAGCGATAGCACTGCGACTGGCCGAGGAAGGATGCAATGTGGCTATTGTGGCGAAAAGCATAACCGAAGATCCCCGTCTGGGTGGCACGATACATTCTGTTGCGCAAAAAATAACAGAAGCAGGAGGACGTGGACTAGCCATACAATGCGATATTCGCAATGAAGAGCAGATAATAGCGGCGGTTCAACAGACCATTACCATCTTTGGCGGTATAGATATCCTCATCAATAATGCCTCGGCCATTATGCTCAGCGATACCGTGCAAACGGAGACCAAACGTTTCGACCTGATACATGATATCAACGTGCGCGGCACTTTTCTGGTGACCAAGTATTGCATCCCATTTCTGAAGCGCTCCGCTAATCCGCACATACTCACCTTATCACCGCCTATAGATCTGGATCCGAAATGGATTTCGCCATACGTAGCCTACACCATCAGCAAGTACAATATGAGCATGATGACACTGGGCTGGGCCGGTGAATTAAAGAAGTACGGCATAGCCGCCAACTCATTGTGGCCGGTGACCACAATAGCCACCTCTGCCGTAAAGAATTTACTGGGTGGGGAGATGCTGATGAACCGTAGCCGCAAACCTGAGATACTGGCAGATAGTGCCTTTCACATTCTGAAACAATCATCTAAAGAGTGCACCGGCAACCTGTTCCTCGATGAACAAGTGCTGGCCAAAGAAGGCATTACGGACCTGGATCACTATGCAGTAACACCGGGTGGTCCGCTACAGAAGGACCTTTACGTTTCGTAACGATCAACAGGTTGTTTTCAATAAGTGATGTCCATCACCACCTTCATTTTTTCGCGCTTTTTGGTGATCACATGCCATACCCCGTCATAATCTATATGCACGGGATATAGTTTATTATTGATCTCTGCAGTGCGCACTTTCATGGTCACATCAAAATCATAGAACATAGTATTGAACGAGAGCGAATAATCGCGGGCCAATATGCTGAAATCGCTACGACGAAACCAGGTAATGAGCCTGTTATAAACTACTTGTTTCTCATAGCCGGCTTTAGGTGTGATATAGAATACGTAGCACTCTGCACCATTATAATCTTCAAGCCTGACCTTAAAATCGTACTTATGCTGCTGATCCTCATCGAAGATAGAACCCCGGTCTCCCATGAAGGGAACACCTGACACCTTTGAACCGGGGTTGAACATGAGTTGTTTGAGCTCGTACTTGCTTTTTTCCATACGGCCCTTGCCTTTAGGTATTTCTGTTCCACCCACTATATCTGTCTGATTACATATGTCCTCACGAGAGAAGAAAAGATCATAAAATAACGTAGCGGTATAATAATTGTACGTGCTGTCTCTTTTAATGAATCCCCCCGTAGACTGCTGAGCAATAGTATGCGATCTGCGGCAGCCCCTATTATTGATGGTCTGCTTTATTCTATTATTAAGCGTAGCGTCAACCTGCCCATTATCTTTATAGACCGTAAAACTATTAACAGCAGTAAAAGGAATAAGGTGCAGACTTTTGAATGCCTTGTAAAAGGTAGTATCTGTGCGCACCCGCCTGATAAATGCATTGATATCGAAACCACTATGAACAACAACAGTATCGAGCTGAAGGGGAAATATAAACTTACTCAACGAATCCGGCACCTGAGCACGAACAGAACTACAGCTCACAACTATAAGCAGTAAACCGAACATAATATTGCGTGCATGTGTGATCATAAATCAGTGCGAAGGTCGGCATTTCAGAAGACTATGATCTGTCTTCTTCAACACGCTTGAGATGGTAATCCGGTACAGCTGATATGATAAGCGGATATTTTTCCAGCGCCACATCAGAGGGGTCCAGACCAAACCCGCGCTCCTCTGAAAGGCTTAACTTCTTTAGAATAAAGTAACCGCGCATAATAAGGCGCTCCCACAAAGGCAGAGAATTATCGCGTGAAAGGAATTTCTCCATGACTATAAACCGGAAATCGCCCATCACATTATTCTTGCTCAGCGATTCGTAACGGCTCACCACATTCACCTCCTTATTGCACACCATTTCCTCCACTACTTTACGGAACATATATTGTATGCGGTGTTCAACACGGAATCCTAGGCGGAATTCCACCCTTATGATCTCATTAGGCACTATAGCATTAACTACGTACTCCATGGTATAAGGGTCATCAGTAACCTCCACGTGCACAAACCAGTAAATATCAGCCCGTTTGGGCTTTTTGTATAGTATAGAGTAGATCACTTTATGCTCTATCTCCTTAGGATTGTTGGCACTGGTGAGGTATACCAGGTGCGTAGCATATTTATTGATAGAGGGATCGTGGCTGAGTTCCTGTATGATCGGCAGGTAATTTTCGAGTCTTACAAATTCAACATACCTGTTCTTGATCTTACGCGCCTTGAACCATACGATCATCACCATAAGCAGGCCACCTGCAACTACTATGGTCACCACCCCGCCCTCAATGAACTTCTCAACAAGGTTGGCATAGAGGAACGAAAATTCAATAGTGAGGTATACCGCAAGGTAAGCAGCGATCCATATGATGGGTACCCTCTTCACGAACATATAGTAAGAGAACAGGCAGGATGTCATGATCATACAAATAGTGATAGACAAACCATAAGCCGCCTCCATACTTGATGAACGTCTGAAATACAAAGTGATAGCCGTACAACCGACAAACAGCAACAGGTTGATGCCGGGGATGAATAATTGACCACGCTCCACTGTCGGGTAGTTGATCTTCATCTTAGGCCATAAGTTCAGCTTAATTGCCTCACTGATGAGCGTAAATGAACCGGAAATAAGCGCCTGACTGGCAATGATAGCTGCTACAGTGGCTATCATGATGCCGGGTAATAAGAACCAATGTGGCATCAGTTCATAAAATGGATTTTTATGAGCTGAGTTCCATACCAGCGATTTCAGGCTCAGCAGATAGGCGCCCTGCCCCAGGTAGTTCAGTATAAGCGTGGTCTTTACAAATGCCCACGATATGCGGATGTTCGCCCGGCCGCAATGCCCAAGGTCGGAGTATAAAGCCTCTGCACCAGTCGTACAGAGAAAGACCGCACCTAATATCCAAAAGCCCTTAGGATAAACAGTAAGGATATGGATGGCCCAATAAGGATTGAGTGCCTTGAATATCTGCCAGTCATTAGCCTTATAAAGTTGGAACAGGCCTAACCCGCCAAGCATAAGGAACCAGAGCAACATGATATTACCGAAGGCCTTGCCGATGGTAGATGTGCCGAACTGCTGAAAGAAGAACAATACTGTAAGTATGGCTATGACTATGTATACAATCGACCAATCGCCAATTGTCTCCAGTGGTTTGATATTCCTCAAACCCTCTATCGCAGATGTAACCGATATAGGGGGAGTGATCATTCCGTCTGCAAGCAGGGCAGCCCCCCCCGATCATAGCCGGAAACACCGTCCACTTGCCATGCCGCCTTACGAGAGCAAACAAGGAAAAGATACCACCTTCTCCTTTGTTATCTGCTCTCAAGGTGAGCATTACATACTTCACGGTGGTTTGCAAAGTAAGGGTCCAAATGATGCAAGACAATGCGCCTATGATCAGGTCCTTTTCGATCAACTTGCCGTTGCAAATGGCGTTCATAACGTACAGGGGAGATGTTCCTATATCCCCGTAAATAATACCCAACGCAATGATGAGTCCGGCGAACGATGCTTTATTCAGATTCTGATGTCCCACAAGGTATCCTGCTTTTCTTTCGAGCGGCTGCAAAGTTATGCATAAGAAATTCAAAAAAATGAAATTTTATCCCCCTCTAGCGTTTACCAACAACCCGCCAAAAACGAGACATTGCTATGTTATTGAATTACTAATACTATAAAATAAATCACATGTAATGTCGAAAAGAAAGGCTTTATGACTGCTTTCGCAAAGTTGTTTCTAATAAATCCACCTTGTAACAATTTCAATTACATTTGCCTGAGTAAATACACATTACGCATGCTACAGGTTTCTGTCAATGATAAGAGTACTTTTTCCATAACCGCAGAAGACGGACAATGGTTGCTGAATAATGAAACTACCAACCTGGATATCAGCCAGCAACCTAATGGATTGATAAGTGTGCTGCTCAACGGAAAGAGTTATACCGCTATTGTAGACAAGATAGACCGCAAAAGCAAAGAACTGACCCTGCGCATAGACGGTCAGTCATACAAAACGACCATTAAGGAACCAATAGACCTGCTGCTCAGCCAGATGGGACTGGACCTGAAGGCCATGCAAAAGGCGGAACCGGTGAAAGCACCCATGCCGGGTATGGTGTTGAAAATACTGGTATCACCAGGCCAGCAGGTGAATAAAGGCGATGCCCTGATCATATTGGAGGCTATGAAAATGGAAAATGTGCTGAAAGCAAGCGGCACGGCAACCGTAAAGTCTATAAAGGCTACCGAGCGTACTGCGGTAGAAAAAGGTGCCATATTGATAGAGCTGGAATAATGCGCGGATGAAAAACGCCTTGAAATATCTGCTTGTATTCTTATTCCTGCTCACTTTCGTTGTAAAGTCGCAGGCACAGAATAATGCGTACATCTATATACAGGGAGACAAGGCCATGCCCTTCTACGTGCGCATAGGTGACAAAATGCAGCCCCGCTATGGTAAAAACTACTCCATAATACCCAAACTAGCCGCCGGACCTGTAACTATTGAAATACTTTTTCAGCAAAACGCCTACCCTGCACAGGTATATACTATAGATGTGCCTGCAAACGGGAACAGAGGATTTATGCTGAATAAGCACAATGATGTTTATGACCTGTATGACCTGAGTACTCAAAGGTATGTTTCCGAACAAAAGCAAAATGGGAAGTGATATGATAAGGGCCTTATTAATAGTATCATTTGTCTTTACAATGCTATTTTTCATTTTATTGCTGCCGCTCAGTATTAAAGCCGCTTATCAATACATTCATGACCGAGAGTACTTGCGGCACACCGGTGACGGCTATGCTGTGCTATTTTCGCTAACCTTTGTAACATTCATGTTACTATTTGTATTATTCACCAGATTAAAAAAGACTACTTAGTAGCGTCATGATAAACATCAGAATTACAACCCTGCTAATGACCGTTGTTTTTTTATCTTCCTGCAAAGAGAATAAGAGCAAAATGATACTGGGCGAATGGCATGGCTCTAAATGGGAGAACCCGACTGCCGATAGTTTCTATCAACAATCGCAACAATACATTGACACCTTTGGCAAGGGCCACACCGATCAGGAAAACATTGCCCTTTACCAATTTGCCAATGTAGACAGTATAAGAAAAGAGCTGCAACTGCAGCACGATAGCGCACGGCTGATGCAGAATAATGCTGTATTGGGTACCGTATTCGATTTTCAGCAGGATAGCATGGTGTACATCACCTTTGGCGCAGGCGCAGCCATGGACACCAGCAAGTGGTATATAGATAAAGACGATAATGTGGTAATGGAGGATATGAATACACTGGCCAAAGGCAATATAGCCAAGCTAAAGATACTGGGGTTGAAAAAGGATGAGTTGAAGCTGCAATTTGAAGACCAGGGCACAAGCAGCACGGTAACATTCGGCAGAACATCAAAATAATGCAGGCTTTACTTATTTCGATAGCTTCACTTATCTTTACCCCCTTAAAACAAGTAAAAGAGCAATAATCACTATATCATAAAGGCAATACACAATGCGTACAATACCATACAGGCAAGCACTAAGAGAAGCAATGGAAGAAGAAATGCGCCGCGATCCGGCTGTATTTCTGATGGGTGAGGAAGTGGCTCAATATAATGGCGCTTATAAGGTAAGCCAGGGTATGCTTGACGAATTTGGCCCTAAAAGGGTAATAGATACACCTATCAGCGAACTGGGCTTTTCAGCTATTGGCGTAGGTGCTGCTATGAACAATACGCGACCTATCATAGAATTCATGACATGGAACTTTGCCGAACTGGCAATAGACCAGGTAGTGAACCATGCCGCTAAGATGGTGTCTATGACCGGCGGTCAATTTAACTGCCCTATCGTATTCCGCGGTCCTAATGGCTCCGCAGGGCAACTTGCAGCGCAGCACTCACAAGCTTTTGAGAACTGGTATGCGAACATACCGGGCCTGAAGGTGATATCTACCGTAAACCCGTATGATGCCAAAGGACTGATGAAGTCTGCGATAAGGGATAATGACCCCGTAGTGTTTATGGAGAGTGAGACGTGCTACGGTGATGTAGGCGAGGTGCCGGAAGAAGAATACCTGATACCAATAGGCAAGGCCGATGTGAAACGTGCAGGAACCGATGTGACCATCGTATCTTATAACAAGATGATGAAAGTGGCAATGGCAAGTGCCGACGAACTGGCTAAAGAAAACATAAGTGCAGAGGTAATAGATCTGCGCACGATACGTCCGCTGGACTGGCAGACCATTATGGAGTCTGTAAAAAAGACCAACAGGCTGGTGATTGTAGAAGAGCAGTGGCCTTACGGCAGTGTGGGCTCTGAAATAGCCTACCGCATACAAAAAGAAGCATTTGACTACCTCGATGCTCCTATACGCAGAATAACCACTGCTGATGCCAATATGCACTACGCCCCAAATCTCGTTGCTGCTTACCTGCCGGATGTGCCGCGTACAGTAGCCCTGGTAAAGGAAGTGATGTATATGAAAAAATAGAGGACGCGTAATATAAATTATTAAAAAAACCGGGACGATATAGACATGCTATATTCCCGGTTTTTCTTATTTTTGCTATACCATGAACAGAGACTTTACGGCTGACGGAACACAATGGAAAACGCATGAAGATGCGGATACTGATGTGCTGGTGGAAGAGATACACAGCCTCATTGTTTGGAATGACGATGTAAACACCTTTGACTGGGTAATAGAGGCACTCATAGATGTATGCGGACATACTGAAGAGCAGGCTGAGCAGTGTGCGCTCATTATCCATCACGCCGGTAAGTATGCGGTAAAGAAAGGTTCATTTGAAGTGTTGCGCCCGCTGGCAGAAGCACTGATACTCCGCGAAATACAAGCTACGATCGACTATTGATCCCTGCCTTGGTTTTCTTTTATCTTTTTGAGAATAGCATCCCATAGTGCAATACGGCATTGAAGCGCTGTTTTTATAGCCTCGGCTGATTCGCTCCATTTCGCTTCATCATCACCACATAAGTCTGCTGTCATTTCATAGCCCAGGTGGGAATGATGATCGCCATCTACCTCTATATGCCGCTCGAGGTAGTACTTCATGATACTTAGCTGATTATTTGTTTGCTTATTCAGCTCATGGACAAAGCTCACAAACATTCCAGGTATCAGGTCTTCACGCCCGAATGTGAACACAGCTGCTTGCAAATATACCTTGTGGGAATCGACAATAGAAAAGGTATTACGGCAAAACTGCGCCGATGCCGCAGGAACAACACCTGTTGATAAACATTCTGATACCGGTACACCTTTCGACACACTGCCCACCAGACCACGAATTGCGTGAATAGAGGCACCTGCCTGCTGCATAGCCTCCAGATACAGCTCAAAATGACTGATGCGTGCACCTTGCTCGTCCACATCAGATTCTTCACCAAGAACGATCTCGTTGATCAGATAACGGGTATTGGCAGTACCTACCGGTATCCATGGAATGTTGACGCATGTAAGGCCACGCTGTAACGCCTTAAGCAAAGACATAAAATCCCACACAGCATATACATGATGCTCCATGAATACCTGCAGATGATCGAGCGTGGTGATATGTGCATATACCGGATGGTCAACTAACTGCTGCCTGAGTGGCGCTATCGTTTCTCTTAGCTTATTGAGGTGACTGTTCATTAGTAATTATATAGTGCTGCAACGTGAGCAAAATGCAGAGGTATGTTAAAATAGGATCGTGAGGCGTTTACCCTTTCTTCAGCTGGGCTACAATGTCAATATACTGTTGCATGGCATTATCGGGCTGCAGCCCTTTGAGTTTAGCCCACGCTCCATGTTTAGCCTTGCCGACAATGTCAAACGGATTGGAAGGCCCATCGTCAGGCGCATCGCCATCAGTAGCCTGCTTATATAAACTGTATAACTGGAGTAAAGTATTGTTATCCGGACGTGATGTTAGCTGTTTGCTTTCAGCAACAGCCTGTTCAAATGTTTCTTTAAGACTCATGAAACAAAGATAGGGATAGTGCCATTATCTACCCGATTCCTCAGCAGTTTTTACAATTATATTAGTATTATCGCGAGCACATGACCCGTATACATTCAACGAAGCACTACTTTTACGGTCTAAGAATTACTAATGAAAAAAATATTGGCATTATTGGCTTTCGTTTGTCTGGCTCCTGCGCCTGGTGAATCGCAGACAATCTATCAAAATAGCGACGTACCCGTAGTGTACAATAATCTGGAGTCGCTTGAAAAATTCAGAACAGACGCTACTGTAGCAGTTGTAAAAGATCCTTTGCGGGGCGGCATATTCATTAAAAGCACAGCAAAAAGACAACCTGATAACGGAGTTGTCTTTGCTTCCCCGGACGGAGGATGTTGGGTGCGGTCATTTAATGAACAGGAAGGTGTGAACCCTGCATGGTTTGGCGCGAAAATGGACAGCACAACTAACGATGCTGACGCATTAAAAAGGGCAATGCGGTACAACATTGTTACGATTAACGCACCTATGAAAGTAGCCGGAAAAATCGGCTTAAGCGAAGATCATACTATTGTCTTTGGCAATAAAGGCTATTTGATTATTGCAGACAGCTGCACCGTAAATTTCAATGCATACCTGAAGACGGAAGATTACGCCTATATCTTTCGAGGAAAAGGGTCTGTATTATTTGGTACTAAGGCAACCCCCTACGTATCACCCTGCTGGTTTGGCGCAGTAGCCGATTTCAAAGGGCATGACCCTCAAAAAGCGACCGACAATCAGCCGGCCATCGAAAAAGCGATAATTGCTGCCGAAAATGTTTCAGACATTTACCTTCCTCCGTCAGCCGCTAACACTTCATACAGAATAGCCTCCTGTATCACAATAGCTAAAAAACTGCATTTCTTTTCACTGAAATTTCATGGCGGCGGCACAACGGTCACAACAAGCCAGGTCGATAAGGCCACCACCATATTCGCAGATTTTGTATCGGGGCCCGCTATTAATATACAAGGTAGCAGACGCTCATATATCAGCGACATCAGAATAAGGGGACGCAATGCCGCACCCAAAACAGTGCTGGCCGCTCGATGGGATGCTGCCATATACGCTACACCCAGCTACGATACTATTACCTATTTCTATGACGAAAACATTCATAAAGACTATGCAGGTATAGCTACAGATGCTGAAAAGAACAACAATGTGCTGAGTGCAGATATACAGTTCGACCGGCTGCAAATAGAAGGTTTCTATGTGGGATTAAGCATCAACGCGGCAGGCCGCCTGCAGGGCGACAGAATGAGAGTAAGCAATTGCCAGATCAACTACTGCACTTATGGTATATCTATAGGTAACCCCCAAGCCAGAGCTTGCCATTTTGAAAATGTGGATATGGACTATGTCTACATCGGTTACACCAACAGTACTTTCGGCAACGGAAGCGGGTCTGAATTTCAAATAACAGGGGGACAGTACTGCAATCTGTACAAGCTGTTTCACATTCAACCATATAACCTTGGACAATGTGTGGTCACAGGACTATACACAGAGGGGCTTGGAAGCATTGGCGAGATAGGTTATAACGGCCCTCATGACAATTCTTTCATTTTTAATGGGTGCTCTTTCCTACTGCTGGATGTTACCGGATATCGCAAAAAATACGGCTATTATTCCAAGTACTATACCCTTACCGCCAATGCCAACGTAACATTCGAAGGCTGTAACTTTTGGTCACTGAAATACTACCTCGCTATGAAGGCCGGAAATATGGATAGTTCTTTTCACCCGCTCATCAATCTTAACGGATGTACTTTTAATCGTACTAATTTCTTTCACGGCTGGGGAAACGTAAACATTGAGAATTGCCACTTCACACCAAACGCAGAAGCCATTGATATGAACCGCACCATACGTGCGCGAATGGATGGCGCAAGAAGATATAATACCGGCTTTTACGCAACGACAGTTATACCACTATTCGATGGAATGAATGACGCAGATACAACCAATACTTCCTCCGCAAAACAAATAGCCAGAACAATACCAAAATTCTATGCTGTTGCGGATTGTAAAGATGCGATATCCGACACGTCTGTCAGGGCAGATACTATTACATTCAGATACAACGACAACCTTGAGCAGAAAATATTCAGGTATGTGAAACCCGGCGACATACTAGGCACGCCACTGAAAGGTATGGGTACAGACTGGGATAACCCGACCCTACACGTCAATTCAATAGATCATAATACAAAAACAATAAGCGCTACCATGCTTTCAGAAACTCTTTCGTTAGATAAATTCGCGCTATATACTAATTGCTTCTTTACAACACAGCCGGTAACCGGGGACGTAAAAGAAGGTAGCAATACGATCACTAATACAAAGAATGAAAGCCTGTTGGCAGAGGGCGACTATATCTCTTTCAAAGAGGCTCCTAAACCGTACCGTATCAATAAAGTTGACACAACCAATCACACGATAGAGCTGATGGATGCAATAAAAGAAAAAGAGCACAACAATGTCGCGCTCTATAATCTTCAATTGTATAGCATACCGCAGTAGCCGCTTATATCTTGCCTATCAGTCCTTTCAGGTATTTACCATAGCCGCTTTTCATATAGAAGCTGGCAAGCTTGTCCATTTGTTCATCGTCTATCCAGCCGTTACGATAAGCTATCTCTTCTATACAGCCTATCTTCAACCCCTGGCGTTTCTCTATCACTTCAATGAATTCTCCTGCTTCTATCAATGAATCAAAAGTTCCGGTATCCAGCCATGCCGTACCCCTATCCAGCACACCCACTTCCAGTTTTCCCTTTTCCAGGTAAACCTTATTTATATCGGTTATTTCCAGTTCCCCCCTGTGCGATGGTTTGATCGCTTTTGCTATCGCCACCACATCGTTATCGTAGAAATATAAACCCGGTACTGCAAAATTCGATTTGGGTTGCTCCGGCTTTTCTTCAATACTAAGCACACGGTTATTTTTGTCAAATTCCACTACACCATAGCGCTCAGGGTCATGCACCTGGTAGGCAAACACAACGGCCCCATCCGGGTTAGCCTTCTTCTTCAACAGAGTACCCATGCCTGATCCATAAAAGATATTATCTCCTAATACCAGTGCGGCAGGGTCTTTACCGATAAAGTCGGCACCTAAAATAAATGCCTGGGCAAGGCCCTCTGGCTTTGGCTGCACTACATACTCAAAACTGCATCCTATCTGACTACCGTCACCCAGTAGCTTTTTGAAAGCCGGCTGATCTTCAGGAGTGGTAATAATGAGAATCTCATTGATGCCCGCCAGCAGCAATGTAGACAGCGGGTAGTAGATCATTGGCTTATCGAAAACAGGCATAAGCTGTTTGCTTACTGCAATGGTCAATGGGTATAAACGAGTACCGGATCCTCCGGCAAGTATGATTCCTTTCATATTTTGTCTGTAATGTAGTAAGCCCTGGCTTGTTCTTAAATAAGTAAAGTAATAAACTTTCGCCTGTTAACCCTGGAACCAATTAACACATTAACCGGCATATTGCTTCGAATAATAATTCTGATAGGCTCCCGAAGTCACGTCGGCCAGCCACTCTTCGTTAGCCAGGTACCAGTCCACTGTTTTGCTCAAACCTTCTTCAAAGGTTACTGAAGGTGCCCAACCCAGCTCTTTATTGATCTTGTTAGCATCAATCGCATAGCGCCTGTCGTGCCCCGGACGATCCTTAATGTAAGTGATCAGCTTTTCTGATTCGCCGGCTGCTCTTCCCAGCTTTTCATCCATGCTCTTGCACAACAACTTTATCAGCTCGATATTTTGCCACTCATTGAAACCACCAATGTTGTAAGTCTCGCCATTGCGGCCGTCGTGGTATACCATGTCTATAGCCCTTGCATGATCTATAACGTACAGCCAGTCACGGGTATATTTACCGTCGCCGTATACAGGCAATGATTTATTGTTCTTGATATTATGAATAAACAGCGGTATAAGTTTTTCCGGAAATTGGTTCGGACCGTAATTGTTAGAGCAATTAGTGATCACAAACGGCATGTGATAAGTATTACCATATGCCCTCACCAGGTGGTCTGATGCCGCTTTTGACGCAGAGTATGGTGATTGAGGATCATAAGGTGTGGTCTCCATAAACAGGCCCTCTTCTCCCAATGAACCATATACCTCATCTGTAGAAACATGATAGAAGCGCTTACCTTCTTCCTTACCCTTCCACAATGCTCGGGCTGCATTCAGCAGGTTTGCTGTACCCATCACATTGGTCTGTATAAATGCATTAGGGTCTATAATAGATCTGTCCACATGGCTTTCTGCTGCCAGATGAATGACACCATCAAAATTATATTGCTCAAACAAATTGCTGATGTGCTGGGCATCAGTAATATCTGCCTTTTCAAAAATGTAGTTAGGCGCAGCCTCTATGTCTTTAAGATTTTCAAGATTGCCCGCATACGTGAGCGCATCCAGATTAACAATGCGATAATCAGGATACTTCTGAACAAACAATCTAACTACGTGCGAGCCAATGAATCCTGCTCCGCCTGTTATTAACAGCGTTTTCTTCATTTGGCGAAAATAATGCATTATTTGCACTGAAGGAAATCGATGAAGAACACTATGTAATAATAACAAAGGCGATGCTTTACGCATCGCCTTGTTTCCCCTCTACCCTAAACCACAAATAATTAGTTGATAGTGATCTCATGGGCCGGCTGGTCCACATTTTCTTTCTTGGCCATTGATACATGTAAAATACCATCAGCATATTTAGCTGTAATATTTGCAGCATCTATCTTTTCGTTAAGAGTAAAGCTCCTCTTGAAAGATTTAATGCTATACTCTGTGCGCAATATCTTGCCTTCTTTCTGCTCCGATGCATCTTCCTTATGCTCGTAAGAGATATTAAGAACATTTTTGTCTAGGCTGATCTTAAAGTCTTCCTTTTTCATTCCGGGCGCTATAAGCTGCAACTCATAGCTCTTGTCCGTCTCATGAATATTTACAGGCACTGACATTGATGTAGCCTCATCCTGCATGCGGCTCCAGCCGTTGTGCAATACATCTTCAAAAAAACCACCAAATTGGCGTGGCATTACGGCGAAATTTCTTTTCTGGTACATAGTTAATTGTTTTTGTTGTTTTTAAATTGTTTTGATAGTCCTAAAACAAACGCCGTACCACTACATAAAATAAGCCATTTTGGCATAATGTAGTTATTTTTTATGCCAAATTGGCTAAAATACTTAAAACAAGGTGACAAGTTGCCTCAGAATACGATTTACATATCAGCCATTCACATGTGATATCCTTGAAAAGATTTAGAGGGTATAAAAGCAGAACATTAATGAAACAGATCACATATTTATGTACGAAGATGAAAATATATGATACATATGATTTTTTGAGAAATATTTTTGAATTTCAAACCTTTTTCAGATATTTGCTATGCTGACGATGGGTTAGTAAGTACAGTCCCTTCCCGACATACCAAGGTATGTCGGGACTTTTTTTTGCGCTGATCTCGCCAAGGTCCTTACATAGGAAATATAAATAGCCAACACATCATCGGGGTATACATCAGCAGAATACTGAGGCTAACAAAATAAAAACAGAAGAGAAAATTATGGCCTGATGATGAGCCGCGGTGTAGTGAAGTGATTACTTTCATTACGCGCCCGGTCTGTTATATAAACTTCAAACGTAGTAGTGTCTCCCGATGCCTGATGCAAAGAGTCCGGACGGATAGTAAGTGCCTGATCAAGAACAAACCAATACTGAACTGTGCCCGTTAGGCCTTTTCGGGGATCTTCTATGCTACCATCAATAGAGGAAGGAAACGGATGCTTCACAAAACCGACACTATCGTATCGATTGTCTTTAATAAAAATTGCAGATTTGGAAGAGTCTACCCCAATGTCTCCATCACCATCTACGAAGCTGAATTCCATGTAAGCGATAGAGTCGTGAGTACCCGCAGATAAGTAGACAGAATCAGGGCCGAATGTAGTAAGCGATATGTGTGGTATCTTTGACACGTTATTTTTATCACATGCAGCTAATGTGATGACCGCCGCCAGTAAAATGATAAGAGATACCCTCATATAATTCAAAGTTAGCAAAAGTGAGCAATAATAAGACGTTAATAAATATAGAAAATCTGCTACATGCCAATGATGAAAACTTTGCCTCACTGGCACTTTCAGTATTCAGGTACCAGCACGAATACAATACGCTCTACAGGCAATACTGCGATGCATGGCATGTCAACAGTTCTGCTATAACGGAGCTAACGCAAATACCCTTTTTACCCATATCCTTCTTTAAGACACATAAAATAGTAACAGGTTTATTTTCCGAGGCTGCACTCACCTTTGAAAGCAGCGGCACAACAGGTGAAGTAACTTCCAAACACTATGTAAAAGATGCTGCAGTATACGAGCAATCACTGATCAATGGCTTTGAACAATTCTATGGCCCTGCAGAAAATTATGCTATCCTGGCGCTGCTCCCATCTTACCTGGAGCGCAAGAACGCTTCACTGGTGCATATGGCGCAGACGCTGATGAAGAAAAGCCGGCATGCAGACAATGGATTTTACATCAACGAATGGACCGAACTTCATAAGAAGCTGCAACGACTGGAGCTACAGGGACAAAAGACTTTACTGCTCGGCGTAACATTTGCACTGCTTGATTTTGCAACATCTCACCCTACTCCGCTAAAGCACACAGTGGTGATGGAAACAGGAGGCATGAAAGGACGCAGAGAAGAATGGACGAGAAAGCAGGTACATGATCTGCTGAAACAACAATTTCAACTAGAGGACGTGCACTCCGAATACGGCATGACCGAATTACTGTCACAAGCATATGCTATGAAAAGCGGAATCTTTTCCTGCACCAATACCATGCGCGTCCTCATAAGAGATATAAACGACCCTATGGAAGTAGCGGAGACAGGATCAGGATGCCTGAATATTATAGACCTTGCTAATGTACACTCCTGCTCATTTATAGCTACGGAAGATCTGGGCATCATTGCCGGCAATCGCTCTTTTGAAGTATTAGGCAGAATAGACCATAGCGCCCTGAGAGGTTGCAGCCTGATGGCATTATAGATCGCAAATGATCATAAACTGGCAACAGGACTACTGACGTCGTGATAGAACATGAACTTCCACCCTTCCCTCTTACCGCGCTCGGCATATTGCTCACGTAAAGCAAGGGCCTTTTTTCCGTCATAATCATACTTGGCCACATACTTCACTTTCATCTGTTTCAACTGTGGTGCCTCATCTCCACCATAAAACACTTTATCTATTCCATCGTCAATGAGGAACACAATGTGCTGCGGGCAATGCCCACCCGAATGCATAAAATGTATATAGCCATCTATTACCCCTTCTTCCCCATCCAGCCAGTTGACCTGATCGGTTTGCAGCACCGGCTCTATATCCATAGGGTGATAGGAAGGCATACCTGTCTTCAATGCATACTCTACTTCCGGTCTGTATATATGGTAAGTGGCATAAGGAAAGGTTGTTTTCACCATGCCATTGTCATCAGTATATACCATGCACCCCGCATGATCTTTGTGTAAATGTGACATCAATACCTTGGTCACATCACCTGGTGTATACCCATGCAGCGCCAGATGAGCATGTATCTGCAATTTGCCGTCCGCATTGCTGAAGCCCAGCCCTGTATCCAGAACTATTATATCCTTATCAGTAACCACCAGGAAGGGCTGCACTTCTACCAACAGCGAACCGGTCGGCCGCTCATTAAGCACATCGCTGGCAGTATTGAATGGCACAAATTCTTTATCATGCCCCACCGTAAACACACCTTCAGATAATGGAAATATTTTTGCCATGGTTGCGCAAAGTTATCGGTTCTCAGTCATCAGTTGTCAATCGCAGTTAATCAGGCACAAACATATTTTCCAAAAATATTGAAGTACCCGATAATAACCGACAATTGAAAACCAAAAGCTGAAGACTGATAGCTGGGTCTACCTGATCATCGCCTGCCTGTCTGCATCCAGCCTGATCAATATAAAAATGAGGATACTGAACGACAGCAACGATGACCCACCATAACTGAGAAATGGCAAGGTAATGCCAATAACGGGTGCAAGGCCCACCGTCATAGAGATATTAACCGCGAAGTGGAAGAACAATATTGCAGCAACGCAATAGGCATATATTCTGGTGAACTGAGATCGCTGTCGCTCGGCCACAAATACGATACGCAGCATAAGCGACACATAAATACCAATAAGAACAAGGCTGCCCACAAAGCCAAATTGCTCCGCAATAGCAGTAAAGATAAAGTCGGTATTCTGCTCAGGTACAAATTGATTTTTGGTAGATGTACCATTAAGGAATCCCTTACCCCAGAAGCCACCGGAGCCTATCGCTATCTTAGATTGCAATACATTATACTCGGAACTATTCGCCTTTTTCTCTTCACCGGGGCCAGCTGCGTCCTTATCGTATTCTGCCGGCACTTCCTTACCCAGCATAGAATATATCCTGTCTATCTGATGCTTTTTGAGCACATGCTTAAAGGCCATAGGAACAGCCAATTGAGAAAACAACATACAAAACAACCACACACCTATCAGCAAAATACGGGCCTCTGCATTTCGTTTCATTACTCCTCGGGATAGGAAAGCAACAATACCCGCCAGTAAGGTCAATACTACAAAAAGCGTTTTGCGCTCAATAAGCAAGGTCCCGAGCACAAGCGCTACAAGCGAGAAACCAATAACTAATACCACATTAGGCAACCCCTCGCGATACATCACCAGGATGAAACAGAAATAAACGAGCGCAAGACCCGTTTCATTTTGCAACAACACAATGAGTGCAGGAAAAAGAGCGAGCGCTACTCCATATATCCTGTGTTTCAGCGTCTTAAAATTAGTTTCGGGTAGCGACAGGAATTTAGCAAGGGCTAATGAGGTAAATATTTTACAGACCTCACCCGGCTGAAAACGGAACGCCCCCACGCCCAGCCACGAGCGCGAACCTTTGACATCAACCCCCACAAATATGGTGATGATAAGAATGAAAATCCCGATCGTATAACCTAGAAACGCAGTAGAGGAGAAAAATTTACTATCGGTGAGCAATATGATCATACCTAGCAACAGCGAATAACCAAACCAACCCAGTTGCTTTACGTAGTTCTTATTAGCAATGAAAAAAGCCGTATCGGTAGATCGGTGCTCAACAGAATACACAGCCATGAGGCCGATGACTACCAGCAGTATATACAGCAGCACCATGACGCCATCAATACGGGAAAACAATGACTTTCTTAACGAACTCATATACCATTACTGCCGGAGCAGGTTTTTATTTTTTCTTAAATCTTGAATCCATCCACCTTATTACCGCAAGCGAATCACTTGCCCTGCGGGTGCTGTCAGCCACCCTGCGGCGCTCCAGTTTAGCCCTGTATACTTCCGCATCGTGCAGGCGCGTAGCCGAGTCGATCAGGTATATATTCCTGCCGATCAGGTGCGCATTCACCATCTTGTCTTCTACGCTCTTACGTTTGTAAGTTACACTATCTTTCAGGTACTTCTCCATCAGCAAGCTGGCAATAGGCGCAGCCCAGGTAGCACCAAATCCCGAATTTTCCACCGCCACCGCTATAGCTATCCTTGGGTTCTCACGCGGGGCAAAGGCAACAAACATAGAGTGGTTAGGCATCTTTATTACCTCTCCGTTCACCACTGCCTTATTTTCAGCAGTACCTGTCTTCGCGCAAACGGTAATACCGTCTATCTTGGCGCCAACAGCCGTACCGCTCTCTACCACATCCTGCATGGCCTGCTGCACTATATTAAAGGTAGAGTCCGGAACATGAAGCACTTCCTTTTTTTCGTGGTACTTCTTCAGCAGTGGGTCGTTCTCATTTTTACCTATAGACTTCACAAAGTGGGGGGTATAGTAATATCCTTTGTTGGCAATGATGCACATACTATTGGCCATTTGCAGCGGAGTAAGCGCCAACTCACCCTGCCCCATACCCACGAATACAATAGTGCAGGAGTTCCAAACATTGTTGTAACGCTTATTGTAGTATGCTGAGTCTGGTAGCAGCCCCTTACCTTCAAATGGCAGATCTACACCTGTCTGCCGGCCAAAGCCAAAAGCGGAGAAGTAATCGTGCCATTGCTGCAAGCCCGCCTTCACGCTCCCGAAACTTCTATAATCTACGGTAAGCCTGAAAATATGGCAGAAGTAAGAATTGCACGAGTGCGCCAGCGCCAGGCGGAAGTTAGCAGCATGGCCTGCATCATGGTGTTCACAAGCTATAGGCCTGCCACAATAGTTGTAGCTACCAAAACAACCAAGGCCAAATGACGGCGTAATAGCCCCTACGCTCAATGCCACCAGACCTGTCATAGGCTTAATGGTGGAACCGGGCTGGTATTGCGCCTGTATGGCCCTGTTGAACAAGGGACGTGTCGCATCCCTGTACAGGTTACCATAGTTCTTGGTTCGCTCACGCCCCCGCAGCAGGTTAGGATCGTAAGTGGGGCTGCTCACCATAGTAAGTATACCGCCTGTTTTGGGGTCTATGGCCACCACGCTACCTATCTTATTAGCCATCAGCTTTTCGGCGTAGGCCTGCAATTCGGCATCCACATATAGCTCCAGCGACTTACCCGAAATTTCTAATGTATCCAGCGCTCCTTTCCGATATGGGTCACGTGGTCGGTTAAATTTATCGCGCTCCAGGAAATGCACCCCTCTCTGCCCCCTTAGCTCCTCCTCATATTGCAGTTCCAGTCCGCTGAGACCGGCATAGTCGCCTTGGCGATACGACATGTAACGGGGCTTCTTCAGCATATCCTGCGATACCTCACCGATATACCCGAGTAAGATGCCCGCTGTGGGGCTCTTGTACTCCCTGATGTTGCGCTCCACAAGCTCAAAACCATTGAATAGAAATCCATTTTCCTGAAACCTGGCCGTCTGCTCTGGGCTGAGTTGTTCCATGAAGGTGCTCTGCCTCACATCTATATTGCGCGACTGCACACCTTTCATTATCTTCAGAAAAGTAGCATTATCAATGCCCAGGGCAAGACACAACTGCGTGGTATCCAGCCCCTTCATGTTTTTGGGCGTGACCATCAGGTCATAAACAAGCGAATTAGAAAGCATCACCCTTCCTTTACGGTCGTATATAACGCCGCGAGGTGGATATACCACTTTTTTGTATATGGCTATATCATTAGCCATCACTTTATACTTAGATTCGAAGTTTTGCAGAAAGAAAAGACGTAGCAATATTATAGACGCTACGCCTATGAATATAAGCCGGATAATGTACTGACGGGAATTTACCGCAGCGGACATAAAGTAACTGATTTTGAAATGGTGACTATCCGTACAAACCTAGGCATAATTATCAGGATTTACGTCCGCTTTTTTTAGGTAGCTGCACTATTGTTCACCACTTATCCCCATTACAGTCTTCGGGCTATTCTCCGCCCCCCGAAACGCGACAGATCTGTATGGCACAAAAAATATAGGGTGCTCAATGAGCACCCTATATTTTAAAACTAAATAACTGAAAGAATTACTTCTTAGCTTCAGTCTTCTTAGTTTCAGTCTTCTTAGTTTCGGTTTTCTTAGACTCCATTTTCTTGTCGCCTTTCTTGTCCATTTTAGTTTCAGACTTAGTTTCAGTCTTAGTAGTCTTCTTAGTTTCTTTCTTGTCTGCTTTTTTAGCATCCTGAGCGAAAGCTACTGAGCCCATAACCATAAGGGCAACGATTGATGTAACGATTTTTTTCATTTTATGTGTGATTTTGGGCAAAGCTAATAACATTTCATTTCAATTGCAATAAAAAAATCAAAACGACGTGACTTTTTTTTCAAAAACTCAAAAAAATAGTATTTAGCTACTGTTTCAGCATGTTTCCCGCTGCATTCAGCAGATCATAAAGCATATACACATCCTCAAATGTGTTGTATAAGGGCACAGGTGCTACCCTTATCACGTTGGGTTCCCGCCAGTCGGCTATCACTCCATTCGCCGTAAGATATTCAAATACCGCCCGACCATTTTCTGCAAATAGCATAGATATCTGGCACCCGCGTTGCGCAGGATCTGAAGGGGTAATTATTTCAAAAGTAAGGTTGCTGATCTGCCTGAGCAGATATTCCAGATAGCCCGTAAGGCGCTCGCTCTTTTCGCGCAACTCTTTCATACCTGCCTTTTCAAACAGGTCCAGCGATGCATTGTGCGCTACCATGTTGAATACAGGCGCGTTGCTCATCTGCCAGCTGGCAGCACCCCTCTGCGGCACAAACCCCTTCTGCATTTTAAAGCGGGTCTTCTCATCATTGCCCCACCAGCCTGCCAGGCGGAAGAATTGCGGATCATTACCATAGCGCTCATGCACATAGATACCGCCTACGCCGCCAGGGCCCGAATTGAGGTATTTATAAGAACACCAGCAGGCAAAGTCAACATTCCAGTCGTGCAGTCGCAGCGGTATATTACCTACCGCATGGGCCAGATCAAATCCCGCATAGGCACCCACCTTGTGGGCAGCTTCCGCTATTTTTTGCATGTTGAAGTACTGCCCTGTATAGTAATTCACCCCACCAAATACGACAAGAGCCAGCTCATCACCGCAATCGGCTATCGCTTTCAGTATATCTTCTTCTTCTATAAGGTATTTACCCTCTCGTGGTGATATCTCTATGATAGCGTCATTGGCGTCATACCCATGCATGCGCACTTGAGTCTCTATAGCATATTGATCTGACGGGAAAGCACCGGCCTCCATAATGATCTTATGGCGCCTGCCTTCCGGCCTGTAAAACGACATCATCAGCAAATGCAGGTTCACAGTCAGTGTATTCATCGCCACTACTTCATCCTTGTCCGCACCTACTATTTTAGCCAGTCGCTCGTTGAAAAAGTGGTGGTAGGAAAACCAGGGATAGGCTGCATTAAAATGCCCTTCTACACCATATTTACCCCAGTCGCCAAGCTCCTTCTCCATCAGGTAGGACACACTCTTAGGCTGTAAACCCAGGGAATTGCCACAGAAATAATAGCTATCCTTGTCATCATGCTGCGGAAAAATAAAACGTTCGCGGAAAGGGAACAGGATATCTATCTGATCCTGATCCTGAGCATAGGCTAATGAAGCTTCGTAAGAAGAAGACATGAATGAATAATTTGGAGGTAAAAGTAATAACTAGAGCGGTAAAAACAGACTACTCTCTCATATGCTTGTTAATGAATGTATTAAGCTATCATTTACAGATTGCTTTCCCGCTTATGCTTCCAGCGCCTGTGCGACCACAGCCAGTACTCCGGACGAGCTATGATGTCCTGCTCCAGCCTGTGGGTGTGCTTTTCCGATATTTCTCCCTCCGCAGTATTTTTCGGGTCTTCATTCAGCATTTCCAGTCGTATCTCATAATACCCTCTTTTTATAGGATAAACACAGGTATACAGTATCGTAAGCCCCAACTTCTTGGCAATAACCTCAGTACCTTTGAAAACAGGTGTCTCCTGGTGCAGAAAGGTCATCCAATGTGCATTCTGGGATGATGGGGTCTGATCTGCAATAAATGCAGTTGCATTGAGGTCTTTTAGCCCTTTATACATCTCCCTGAAGGTGTCCTTCATAGATATCAGCTTGGTACCAAAGCGGGTGCGCATGCGGTACATTAACCCGTCAAATTGTTTGTTGGCTAATGGATGGTAGATGACATATAGCTGGTGCTTACACATCATGCTGAAGGTATTGCCGGCCCATTCCCAGTTGCCGTAATGACCCATTACCAGTATCACGCTTCTCTTCTCCGCAGCTAGTTGGTCCAGCAGTTGCATCGAGTCGGGGCTTATGCTGCAATGTTTCAGCATAGACTTCTTGCTGATAGTAAGCGTCTTAAAGGTCTCGATAAACAGATCACACAGAAAGTGGTAGAACTTCTTACAAATGACCTGCAACTCCTGCTCACTTTTCTCAGGAAACGAATGACGCAGATTCTGCATCACCACTGCTTTTCGGTAACCTATTATTCTGAATAAGATCAGGTAAACAAAGTCGGAAAAAAGATAAAGTAGCGGGAATGGCAATAACGATAGCAGATAAATGAATGGTATGGCGATATAGTATCCTAGTGCTCCCAAGGCAGATCAATATTTTGACCTCAAAAATAAGTAAATCTGACAGGGAATCACCATATAACAAATACACAGCATTCATCCATGTGTGGCATGGCATCTAGGCACAACTTCCCGGCTTCAGTCGGGCATCGATCTCCTTCTCCTATTTAGGGAGAGTGTTGGGGTTACTACCCTTTAGGATTAAACGCTATCACCGGTATCTTATTCAGCCGCGCAAGTGCCTTGGTTCGGCTTTGCCTGAACAAACGCTCCCACATGCCATATTTCTTAGGCACCATCGCCACGCAATCTATATCGTGATCAGAGATAAAACGTGTAATACCTGCCAGCACATCGGGTGCCTTTTCCCAATAAAAATCGGGCTGTAATGGCTCTAGCTGTCCGCGCAGCCATTCTTCTCCCTTCGTTTGCTTGTCATCCGCCCCACGATCTCCGGCATCCGAATGCACCACTTCCAGCCTGGCCTGCATCAATTGCACCCAGCCCGCTATATCCCTCACCGGGGTATGTGCTCCCACGCCTGCGTAGTCGCAGGCATAAGCCACATGGTGTATAGGCCTGATCTCCGAACCAAACGGAATAAACAGCACCGGCACTGATAAACTGCGTAATGCATTGAGCGGATCATCTTCTCCGAAATTAATATCAGTAAAGCCCGCCGTACCCAATACGATGAACGATGGTTGTATTGCATTTGCTTCCTCCTGCAGTGTTTCTACAAAATTACCAGTCACCACCCTTCCGGTTATCGGTATACCCGGATGTGAAGTACGGGCATATTTCAATTCCTGCTCGATATTGTCTTCTGCTACTTCTATGCTATTACCTATAGCAGACATAGCTATGCCGTCGGCAGCATAAGATACAGGCATAGAATAGATATGCAACAATTCTACGGCTACATCACGCCCCGCCAGCAAGTAGCAGGCATAGTTAAGGCTATGACGTGATATCTTTGAAAAATCGGTGGTGATGATGACTTTTGACATAAAATATTGTTTATAAATTATCTGTTAGCTTACTATATTTTTAATCATATCATTGACGGTAAAGCATTTAACCATCTATTCAAAAAAAATCAAGCAGTGTCACTGATACTGCTGCGGATATTCTCCAATTGCCCGATGCAGTCATTAAGCATCTCAACTGTTGTGTTTTTGCCTGCTACACTAAACATTTCGTCTAGCCATGGCTGTATCTGCCGCTTCAACTGTCTGCCATCTTCCGTGAGGAAAATGAGCTTATTACGTCGGTCACTACCATCCTCCTGACGAAACACCAGCCCGCGCCTTACAATATTGTCTATAAGATAGGTCATACTGGCCTTGTCTTTCACAGTCTGGTGAGCAAGTTCCTGCTGATTAATGCCGTCCTGTTGCCAGAGTATTGCCAGCACTTGCAGCATTTCAAAAGTGAGGTCTACATTGTGCTCTTTAAACTTAGCCTGTATAAACTGACGAAAAGCTAAATTGACACGAATAACTGTCCGTGCAAACAATTCCGTCACTTCCCGCTTTGTCTTCGCCATCGTAACATAAAATTACGACAATTAGTCAAATACTTAACTAATTTAAGGTATAATTTATCTAAAGTCAGGTATAGATTTTAGGTATAACGAGCGAGCAGATGGGTATCTAATATTATCAAAAAATAAACTTTTAATTACCTCGCAATTATCTTAAGGTTATTAACTCATTTCTATGCAGAGACACCTCCCCTTCACTGATACTTTTGCAGCAAAAAGCAAAACATGCGTCATTTTTTGTACAAATACTTGTTGCTTACCATGCTCCTGGTCTCAGCAAAGGGGTACTGCGGAACGATAAAAGGATCCGTTAGCGATAAGCCAACAGGCGAGCCTGTAATGGGAGCAGCGATCATGCTCACCAACACCAAATTTATTACCACATCCGGCCTGGACGGTAGCTTCATTTTGAAGGACATACCTACCGGCACTTATGATATAGAGATCAAATACCCGGGTAGCGAAACCTATAGAAAACACCTGACGATCAACGACACCCAAACTATCACCGTCACTTCTGAACTGGCATATTCAACCAAATCACTCACGATAGTTGAAGTAAAAGCAAAGTTCAAAACAGGAACAGATGAAGAATCGCGTAATATCGAAAAAACATCGGATAACCTGATAAACTCGATATCCGCACGTCAGATAGAACTGCTGCCCGATATTACAATAGCCAATGTATTACAACGTGTATCTGGCGTTACCGTGCAGCGCAATGCAAATGGAGATGCACGTTATGTGATCATTCGCGGCATGGACAAACGTTATAACTATACACTCATAAACGGAGTAAAAATACCCAGCCCGGATGATAAGGCTCGCTTTGTTCCAATGGATATCTTTCCCGCAGAACTTGTGGATCGCGTAGAAGTGATCAAAACATTGACCCCAAACATGGAAGGAGACGCAGTAGGGGGCGTAATGAATCTGATAATGAAAAACGCACCCGACCACGAGGTGCTTACGGCAAGCGCTGCAACAGGGTATAATCAAACCTTGTTTGACAGAAGTTTCGAAAGCGCACCCAAAAGCGGGTTTAATCAGAAAGATCCGATAGAATTGCACGGAAGTAACTATCTGGCTACCAACAGCGATTTTCAGAAGCGCACAGGAGACATAAGGAATACCCACGCACCAGCCAACGGACTATTCAGTCTTACCGCAGGCAAACGCTTTCTGAAGGACAATAAATTGGGCGTGATATTCTCTGGCAGCTACCAGAATACGTTCAAAGGTAGTAACTCAATTTTCTTTCTGCCATCCATACAACCCGATGTAAATAACACCCCAGCTATTACTAATCTGCAGCTGAGAAAATACTCAACACAAGACACCAGAACAGGCCTCCATAGCAAAATCGACTATAAATTCAACAGTAAACACTCCATCAGTCTTTACGCACTGCATCTGCAACTGGATGAGTTGCAAACGCGCGACATTGTAGATACCACTGTCCAGATCAGCCGAACCGGTGCAGGTACAGGGCCGGTAGACTACACAAAAAGAGCCGCATTCAGAAGACAAAGAATAGACAACCTGACCCTGCAGGGCAACGATCAATTGCTGAGCGACTTGAATCTCGACTATTCACTAGTGTATTCATTGGCCCGCATGGATGTACCCGACATGACCGAACTACATACGTCAGCAAATGCATACCTAGACTCTAACAAGCAATCCACTACAACCCCTCAGGTATTCAACTCATACAAGCATAGCTGGGAACGCACAAGAGATGAAGACCGTTCTGCATACCTGAATTTTACCTATACACCAACTATTTTCGGTGAACACGTCGAAGTGAAAGCTGGTGGCATGTACCGCAATAAAAACAGGAGTAACTATTACAACGACTACACCCAAAGTAACTCAAACACCTTTGTTTTCAACAGTATATATGACCTGAACAACACTAACTCATATGTGAGCGTACCTGGTGGAGACGTCAATAACCTGCTGAATTATACCATCAATGAGGAAATATATGCTTATTACGGACAAGCGAAAATAGAATTCAATAAGCTGCAAATACTAGGAGGAGTAAGAGTAGAGAACACCCACCAGAAGTATGCAATGAACGTGGACCCTGATATATATGCCGGCCAGAATGGCGAGCTGAAGTATACTGATGTGCTGCCAAGTGTTCATTTCAAATATGCGTTAAGCAAAAAAGAGAATATCCGCTTGTCTTACTTTGAATCTATACAAAGACCCGGCTTCTTTGAGATTACACCTTATTCGTTTACCGGAGAATACTATACTGAAGTTGGCAACCCTTACCTCAACCATTCTGTAGCACAAAATTTCGACGTCAGGTATGAATGGTTCCCTAAAGGTATCGATCAGCTATTAGTGGGTGGCTTTTTTAAGAATATCAATAACCCAATAGAACTGGCACTTGATGGTATTGCAGGCAAGGCATCGAAGGGCGAATTAATACCTCAGAATGTAACCGATAAACCGGCCAACGTCTACGGTGCAGAAATAGTAGCCACTAAATACTTCCACTATTTCGGCATATCAGCTAACTATACTTTTACCCAATCGACTGTTACTACTACAAAGTTGTCTAATGTACGGGACTCATCAAATAACATAGTGCATTTAATTGTTTCAGAGACAAGGCCTCTCCAGGGTCAGTCGGCTCACGTGGCCAATCTCGCACTTATCTATAAAAACCCTGAGATAGGTTTTGACGCTCACCTGAGTTGGGTATATACAGGCAGGCGTATAGCATACCTTTCTATTTATCAGGGCCTGGACTACTGGCAGCGCTCTACCTCTTTCTTCGACTTCTCCTGTGAGAAAAAGATATTCAAGCACTTGTCTGTTTACGCTAAGGTCAATAACCTGCTGAACACGGCTTCCATCCTTGAATTAATGAAGTCAAAAGATGCTGTTACCGGAGGAGTATACCAACTCCCCTACCAAACGCTTAAAAGCAATATACTGGTAGAGAAAGACTACTATGGCAGAAATTATTTAATAGGCATTCGTTATAAACTGGATCAAAAGAAAAAATAATGAAAAAAGTATCTTTATACACGCTGGTCATCATTAGTTGCCTTACCTTTTTATGGTCTTGTAAAAGAAATGGCAACGACCTTATTCATATCTCTGTGCCGCCGATACAGGTGGCCCAGACAATATCTGACTCTACCCCGCTGTGTGGTACTTACAAGGGCCACATGGCCGCCGGAAAGACCTACAGAGTAGCTGCTGGCTGCAACATAGTGGTTAACGCCGGTGATACCCTGTTCCTGGAATCGGGTGTTCATCTGTACATGTCTCCCGCGTCATCTATCATTGTAAAGGGAACCCTCGTGTCTCTGGGTACGCAGACTAACCCTAACTGGATAACCTTAGAAGGTATGGTAAAAACAGACGACCCTTCCGCGCTTGCTGCGTCAGATTCTGCTTACACCAGCAGTAGATTATGGTGTGGCATCAACTGTGATACAAGCTGCCAGTTGCTGGTTATCAAATGGACACATGTAGAGTATACGGGAGCTACATTTGTCGGCACTCCTCCACTGGCATCCGTAAGCGGCACTTCGCACGCTATCTTCTTTCAAAATCCGAACGGCGTATTTATCCTCGAGGATAGCTGGCTTTATGGCTCGGTTGACGAGGTGCGCGTATCCAGCGGCAACATAAATATCATGCGCAATACCATTGAGAAATTTGGCTACACCAACGGCGACTGTTTCAACGTTAAACATGGTTCCGTAGGTAATATGGCCTACAACCTTATTATTGGCGTACCTACGAATGGCACAAAGGCGTCTGACAAAGGTACCTACACCGCTTCACAGACTAATGTGAATATGTACAACAACACCTACCTGAACAGCGGCTGGAGAAGGACATCGACAGGCAAAGGGGGAAGTATTGACTACGAAGAAGGAGCTAAGGGTCTTTGTTATAACAACATCATCGTTAACTGCAAGATCGGTCTGCGAGTAGTAAGCACACCTGCCGCTGACACGCTGAACCTGCACTATGGCAATACACTCAACTACGGAGACTCTCTGAATATCGTAGACCAATTCTATCCTTCCGGGTTCATCACCAAACCACAAACTACGGACATACCTGCTCCGTCTACGTTCCTGCCAACACCCTATACCATAGGGCAGGTTTATTCAGCGCCTTCTGTTATCGGCATGAACAATCCTCTGTTCGTTAATTTCCCACTGCCTACTAGTAACCCTTTAGTCAATATCTCTTACGCTACCGGTTTTGACTTTCACCTGCAACCAAATTCCCCGGCTATTGGAAAAGGATACACAAGCTTCGCTCCGCTGACGGTAGTGCCGGTGGACCCTATCTACGGCTCTACGGAGATCACACTACCCGGAATTGACCTTGGCTGCTACCAATCAAATGGCATGGGTAATAAGCACTAAGCAAAAACAGTTTTAAGATAAATGAGTGGCCCTGAATTACGCTTGTAATTCGGGGCTTTTTATATCACATCAATTGTCGAAGTAGAAGGCACCGGGACCTACGCCTACCACGAATGACGTCTTAAGTGAACCATCTGCACGATATACTGATGTACTCCCGGCCTGATTGAATCCTTTGGGGTCACCGACGTATATAAGGCCTGATGTGGGGTCTACACCCAGCCCCCAGTAATACTGGTTAGCCTGTGCAGCTATGAAGGGTTGCGCAGGGAGAGATGATTCATTAATGCTCATGCGGAATATACCATTGTTGGCAGTACTGCCGCTGAAAGCAGCCTCTATAAAGTAAAGGGTATCTTTCCCAGGATTAAAGGCCGGCTTTATAGGATTGACCGCTGACGAGAAAGTGAATGAGTTCAGTATATCTCCTGTAGAGGGATCGACATGAGTGAGGGTCGGTATTTTGTTGTACGATTGGTTACCGGCCATCACCCATAGCAGGCCATTCTTATCAGCCACAATGGCGTTAGGTGCATACCCTGCCACTCGTATGTTTTGCGTGATGTGATTGGTGGTGATATCTACTTTATAGATGTACTGCGAGGCTGTGTCCCAGCAGGCTATGAAGGCATTGTTATCGATCAGGCACATCCCTTCGGAGTTGATCGACGGCATAATGATAGAATCAGTGACCGTAAATGTCTGCGTGTTGATGATGAATACTTTATTGCTGTAGAGTGTAGACACGTAGGCCCTTGAGGCGTCTACCGGCAATATATACCTAGGCTGAGGGATGGAAATAGTAGCCACCTCTTTGGCGCCATCGGCAGTTACTACCACTATTTTATCAGAGTTGTTTACCGACAGGAAAAAGTAGTTACCGATATGCACCATACTCTCGAACACCTCGCCCAGCGGCTGGCCATTAGCGCCCATATAGAGGTCGCCAAACACACTGTCTGACGCGGGCTTGTACAGGTATAAAGAAGCATCAGGGCGCGGGTATTGGCCCTCGCACACTACGTACACACCGTTCTGCGAAGAAGACACGGTATTGATGCGCCCATCTGGCCTATCCTTCTTACAGGCAACCAGCAGGCACAACAGCAGTATTATTGCCTGATTACCTTTTCTACCCATTTGCCACCGTTATTATCTTGTAATGTAAGATAGTATATTCCCGCAGGATATGCCGACATATCCAATACACTGCTTTGCGAAAAAGTGAATTGCTGTATTGCAGCTCCCGTGAGTGACGTCAGCGTTCCTGTTATCTCGCCTTGGTTATCCTTAACCGTGATCATCAGTTTGTCGCTGACAGGATTAGGGTATAGGGAAATACGCCCCCCGCCGACTCCTGCAACTGAGGCATTGTGCACATGATGAATAACGCCTACAGCATCGAGGTCAAACCCACCACCGGCGAAACCGGTAGGGAAAGGATCGTTAATAACACGGCCTGTGATATCAGTTGTCGTATGACCGCTAATAGCCCCTATCACGTCTACTACACGCACATGGGTGATGTTGTTGATGTCCAGCCCCGGCGTAGCAGGCAAGTCAGAAAGGTCGAAGGGAGTACCGTAGCCACCTATATATTTTCCGGCAAGACCGTCAATTAAGTTGGCGTACATATAGACACCCGAACCCGGTATCTGCACATTATTCTGGGTGAGCGAGTGCGCCGGAAAGCGCGTATAGTTACTACCATCTGAGCTTACCTCTACAAATGCCAGCTCCAGAAATGCCTGTGAATCATTGGCGGGATTAGAAAAACCATTCTCAAACACGGCAAAATCTGCGCCGGGTCCGTCAAATATCACAGCTGGAAAGGTAAGGTCTGCTACCCCACTATCGCCCAGGCTCACGGTAGAAAAATCAGGGATACCCAGGGCATTACTACTGTCACCATTGGTAGGCAGGCCAAGTGATGGCGTGTCAATATCTTTGTAGCCGCGTTGCACCACGCAACCCGATGCCCATAGTGTGAATTGCGGATCTGTAGCGCTGATGGCCGTGCTGCCCGCCACACCCTGCTGCGGTGCATATTGCGCCGCAGCAGGAGAGCAGAAAGCTACTATGAATAATATAATAATGGTGGTGTACCTCATGGTCATTATTTGGTGAAGCGTGTGGTAGCTGTGCCGCCGGTGCCGTTGAGGCGCAGCACGTAATTGCCGGGAGCAAAGGTACTGGTATTGATCGCCGTGTGTGCAGCTGTTATCTGCTGCGTGTACACCACACTGCCTGTGATATCCAGAACGGTAAGCTGCTGCAGCTCATTGTTATCCGCGTCTACATACAATACATCTGCAGCAGGGTTAGGATATACTTTAGCAGCTATACGCGGCAGCTCCGTCACTCCCAGTTGTGTCTCATTGGTAGTGAACTCATCGATACAGAAATAAGCCGGCGTGTTCATGCCAAACGAGCTATTGTCTGATGAGCTGAGCTTAAAGTCCAGGCTATCCACGTGACCTAATGCAAGGAGGCTAACCGGCTTCCAGGTATTGACGATATAGTCGCTATCGCTGCTGGCGAAGCGGTAATCTGCAAGGTAGAAGTCGACCTCGGCACTGCCGAGAACCCCACCTGAATAGCCGCGGATCGTCACCTTGAACCAGTCAGGTGCTGTACCTTGGCCTGTGGTAATACCCGTGCCAGTTGTGTCACCAAACTTCTTAGCAAATGCGTCACCATCTCTCATGCTGTTGAAAGCATAAGTACTGTTGGTAATATAGAAGCCTGACACCGGCTTGCCTATAGCAGCTCCCCTGAGCTGCACAGTGTTTCCTATACCGTAAGCCACCACGTAATTGGCAGAGCCTGCATACCCTATTGCAGTCTTGGCTGCGTACTGATTGGTGTAGCCGCTGGTCACACTATCCGTCATATTAGAGTAGGCAAAACCATTGACCCAGTAACCACCGAAAGACGTATCGTAGTAGCAGGGGAAATGAGCCAGGCCATCATTAAAGCCCACATCGCTGCCCGACGCACTGTAGTTGAGGTAGAAGGTGTCAGCATGTGCCAGAGTAAGGTCATCGAAAGTGGCCACTGTCTGGGCCCTGAGGGCAGATGTACCCAGCAATGCTGCGGTAAATAGAAGCGTAAATGTGCGCATATATAAATTGGTTTTAAAACAATTTTGTTATGCAGACGGGTGTAAAATCAGATACAGAGAAAAGCGGAAACTAACCAATAAAGCCTTTGTCCTACCTGTGCCTTTCTTCCCGAAAGCAGCGATAAGTGATCCCGATAGCTATCGGGACAAAGGCAGGTCTTCTGACTTACTTCACCTTTTTGCGGCCTTCCCATCGGTTGGTGACGCGACAGTGGCATAGGTAGCAAAAAGGTTGTTGATGAAGCATACAGCATCGGGTAATGTCCGGGATTCTCACCCTGTTCCCTTTTCATCCCATCCCCAACAGAGGGTGGAAACCTTTGATACGACAAAAGTAGGCGTTTCTTGTATAACTGCAAAAACTTCGTTTTCATTGATTCAAGCGAGGACGCTTGAACAGGGGTCACCAGCATCCATATTTGTTGAAGTGTGCAATCACTTCTTCGCGTGAAAGGAAGTGACGGCGCCATTCGGGTTGCTCGAATTGCCTGAGGTTATACTGTACGGTCATGAGGTTGGCTTTTACTCCGTTGAAATCAACAGTCTCGTTGAGATCATTGGTTTTTTCTTCGAGCAGGTACTCGTATTTTATATAGTCTTCGCGGGTAATGATCTGCTCGATGTCTCTAGTGTGTTTTTCTTGTTCTTCAGGTGTCCGTTCTATCTTCATTTCCCGTTCGGGCAATGCAATGGAATCGGGCAATGATGTTGTAGACATTTCCAGCGAACTGATTGATGGTGAAGGCGTTACCGGGTTTTCGTCATTTTCCGCATTGCCCGTTTGTTGCCTGATAGAAGGGGCCTCACCCCGACCCCCGCCCAACTGAAACGTCGTTCGGGCAGGCTCTCCGACCTCTTTCGCTGAAGCTTCGGCGGTTAAAAAGGAGAGGGAGGTGGTAGGTGGCTCACCAATTGTAACTGATGAACTCGTGGGTGAGACCTCGCCACTCCTAAAGGGTGACATAGGTTCCCGATGGTTATCAGGATCAGGATGACAACAGGAGATTGTATTGCCGGCTTGCGGCGATTGCCTGTTGTCAGAATGGCAATAATTGTTGTCGATCTTATTTATTGCTTCTGTTGTGTTGCGGACTTGTTCTGAGATAGGGAATTGTTTGTTGTGGACAAGTCCCTTTATGTATTCATCTGCCACGACGGCAACCCGCTTGGTGAATTCCAAGTCGTTGGTGTGTGGGCCGATGAAACCAGTAAGTTCCTGAAAGGCCTGGATGTATGTGCCCACGGACATCTGCTGCATGTGCTTTGTGGATACAATCAGCTTTCGCAACATTTCTACTTCCTGAAATGTGGGTAGGTGGTCATCACGATCGGCAATGCTGTCGTTGATGGCGGTGATATGGTTGTATAACTGCTGCTGGATAATGCCGGGTGCCTGGCGGGCAGCGGCTTTCATTTCATCCCACTTGCCTTTCTTTATCCAGAGGTAAATGGTTTTGGGGTCGATGCCTAGTTTTTCGGCAATTTCCTTTTGTGTGAAATTGGTGTTGAGATACATGTCTCGCGCGCCTTGTTGATCGTAGGGGGCCATAGATTGATAGGGTTTGTTAGTTAAAAAGTTAAAAGGGTAAAAGGGTAATTGGTTAAAAAGGTAATTGGTTAAAAGGTTAAAGGGTTAAAAAAAAGATTTTTGGCACAAAGTTGAGGTAGGTTTTTGAGGCGGGGAAATCGGGTTTGCATGATGGACGCTTATCGCGTCATGGTGCACCAGTTTTGGCGTCATCATGCAGATATTTTTGGTGGCAGGTGATTGGTTGTGAGGGTGGTATATGTTAGTGATGGGTAAGGGATTTGCCTGACCTAATATTTTAGGATTTGAGGATGATAGGATTGCGTTGATTGTCTGAATCGCAGATTTTTCAGATTAAGAGATTTCGCAGAGGCAAAACTATTCTTGCCCTTGCCGGTTATCGGCGTGTCACTCTGACCGGCTTCGCTTAGGCTACGGTCAGTAAAAAAGGAGACTTGACAACGACATAGTTTGTCTGAATCACGGATTAATCGGATGACGTGGAAGTACACGGATTGTGGGTTGTCTGAACCGTGATTTACCTGATGTGAGAGATATTCTTGATTTATATCTTTTACCCTTGCTGCTTATGGCTGTGTTCCGCTGACCACTTTCGCTTAGGCTACATTCGTCAAAAAAAGGAGACTTGACAAAGACATAGTTTGTCTGAATCACGGATTAATCGGATGACGCGGAAGGACACGGAAGGACACGGATTGTGGGTTGTCTGAACCGTGATGTACCTGATGTAAAGGATTTTCTTGATTTTTATATTTGTCTGAATCGCAGATTAAACTGATTTCGAGATTGCGCAGAGGAGGAGACTTGACGAAGACTTATTATTAGGGTCAGAGACCCTTTTAACTGGCTGACACGTGAGCCCGTCTATGCTGCCTGCCTACCGACAGGCAGGCCGTGGAGCCGCTGCGCTGAACTCCCGCGCCAGTGGACCGGTAGTTGGTGAGGAATACCAACGACAGCGGAATCATAAGAACTGACGATAAAAGCGCCAGAAACGAAATTTTTCCATACCGATGTAGGGTATTTGCAACTCTTCCAGTAGATCTAAAACAACTTTAGAATCTTGTAAATTAAAGTCACTGATCAGTAATTTAGGCCCATTCTTTACATAGAGCAATAAACCTTCGTATTTGGTAGATCTTGTGTAAATGGTTGTTGCGCTATATTGCTCCAAATTATCAGGGTAAAGCATCTGAGACCTTCGAAAAGGGAAACAGACCTCAATACTTTTTACATCATTATTGATAATAACGCGAAATGGCAAGAAATATAGCTGAATGAAGATAAGCACAATAATAAAGCCAATGAAAAAAGCTAACAACACTGCAGCGAACAAGTTCTTTGTCTCCCGCATCGTACCGGTCGGGTGCTTTATTATGTATATCGTACCTACCAGTGATAAGAGGAGGCCAATTGCCATGAGTATTTTAGCATAAAACTGATACTTATTAGGGCCAGTTTGTTTTATCATTTTTCCATGTAGATTAAAAAAGAAGATTGCTAAGTTAGACAAAATCACAAAAGCCTCCGTTTTCACAGAGGCTTTGTTAGTGCTGCAAGTCAAGTAATTGCTTACCCATTGCAGCCCGAGGTTTGGCACCGCCGCAAATGTACGCTTTTTGTCTTTACCCCATTCTATGAATGTCAATATATTAAAATGAGTAACTTTATAGCCTAAGAACATCACTATGCGCCTACACCTTCTATTTATTGCTATACTTGCCTTGTCTGCTACCTCTATAGGCCATGCGCAGGTAAAAATGTACTACCCCGATAACAGCATTAAGGTGTTTGTGGGCGCTACGGAGCAGACACTGGCTTGGAGCAGCGGCTATAACAACCCGCAGTTCAGCATGGCCGACCTGAACAACGACGGCCTGCCCGATCTGGTGATCTATGAGGCGGGGCTGGGCGTAAAGACCTTTCTGAATAAAGGCACGCCGGGCCACCCTGACTATAGGTATGAGCCGCTGTATGCGCTCAACTTCCCGCCGATGTATAATTACCTGGTGATGGCCGACTATAACTGTGACAACATTGCCGACCTGTTTACCCGCGGCATAGACGGCTTCTCGGTATACAAGGGATATTATAACTCCAATAATGAATTGTGCTTTGCCTACTATCAGGACCTCTTTTATACCAATGACCTGCATGCCGGCGGCCCTGCCAATGCCTATACCAACCCGGGCGGTGACATACCGGCCATAGTGGATGTGGATAACGATGGCGACCTTGACTTTATAGCCTATGATGTGACGGGTGGCACCATGAACTTTTATAAAAACATGCGCGTAGAAATGGGCCTGCCCTGCGATAGCATACATGTAGAACTGAAAGACAGGTGTTGGGGCAAGGTGTACCAGGGTTTTTACCGGACACATGTGCTCAACTACAATTGTGATGAATCGGGACTGCTGCGCGAAACGGGCACTGATGGCGGCAAAAAAACACACTCGGGCAATGCTGCCTGCCTGTTTGACTGGGACATGGATGGCGACTATGACTACCTGGACGGCAGCGTGTCCTTTAACGAAATGACCTTTCTGACCAATGGGCGGACCACCTACGGCGGCCACGACAGCATGATAGCGCAAGACACGCTGTGGCAGAGCGGAGGCCACCAGATAGAACTGCTCTCCTGGCCGGCAGCATTCAATATAGATATAGACCAGGACGGTAAGAAAGACCTGCTGATATCGCCTACACTGCGCAATGCATCGGAGAACTATAAGTGCATCTGGTTTTATAAAAACAATACCACACCGGGTGTACCCGACTGGCAGTTCAAGTCTGACAGCTTCCTTACAGATAAGACCATAGACCTGGGCTCGGGTACCTTCCCTGCGCTGTTCGACTTTAATAAGGATGGTAAGCCCGACCTGCTGGTAGGCTCTGATGGCTACCGCCAGAGCGATGGCTCGCTGAAAAGCATGATGTCCTACTATCAGAACACGAGCACCACAGGCAATCCATCCTTCACGCGGCAGACCATGAATTTTATGAACATCGATACGTTCAACTTTCAGGGGGCAGCACCTGCATTTGGCGATATAGACCATGACGGCATATCGGACATGATATTGGGGCACACCAACGGCACACTCTCCTACTTCAAAAATATGGCCGCATCAGAAACCGCGACTCCCGACTGGCAGATCAGCCAGCTGACCCTGACGGACATGACCGGCACAACAATAAATGTGGGCCAGAATGCAGCACCCTTCATCTACGACGTAGATAAAGACGGCAAGCCCGACCTGCTGATAGGCAGCCTCTATGGCACCCTGCGCTACTACCGCAATGTGAGCACGATACCGGGCACCATATCGCTGCAACTCATCAACAATGCGCTGGGCCAGGTAAAGGTAGACCCGCTGCACACCCTGGGCTGCTTCAGCGTGCCATTTGTGGGCCATATAGATAGCAGTGGCCGCGACTATCTGCTTGTGGGCAGCAACTCGGGCAACATATACCAATACGACAGCATACAGAGTGGCGATACTACCCTCACCTACCCGCTCCTTACGTCACAATATTCGTGGATAGATTCTTCTTACCTGGATGCCAATCACCATGGCACATCGGCCGGTGTTTATGACAACATACGCAGCTCGGTAACTGTAGGTGATATAGATGGCGATGGCGACTATGAAATGATAGTAGGCAATATACGCGGCGGGCTGGAACTGTATAAACGCAAATACATCTATGCCTACACAGAGACCCCTATAGTGAACGAAGCCGGCCAGGTGCAGGTGTACCCTAACCCGGTGACCGATGCGCTGAACATAACGTGGAGCGGGATACTGCAACCGGTGGTACAGGTAAGCATCATCAATATGCAGGGGCAGGCATTGTATAGTAGCTCATATGGTGCTCTCTCTCAACGCGCGACCATAGATGTGGCCAATTTGCCTATGGGTGTGTATGTCTGCGTGCTGCAAAGCGGGGCGAACCGATATTATAAGAAGTTTACGGTGGTGAGGTAGGTTATTCATATACCCACAGCACCTGCCCATGAGTATAAGCAGTTATGGTGCCATCTGCCAGCTGCACCTCCAGGGAACCGTCGGGCAGGACGTTGAGGATGGTGGCTTCCCATTTGCCTGCGTCGTTGGCAAATACCTGCTTGCGGCCACGCTTGTATAGTAAATTATTATATTCCTCTATTTGTTGGGCGGCGGGGATGGGAATCGACGTTCTGAGAAGTATGGCATCCCTTAGCGCGTCGCGGAGGGCAGGTTTGTTGAAGTCATGGCCTGAGGCTATGCGCAACGAAGTGGCATGAGGGATATCGGCCGGGAAATGCGTCTGGTGGATGTTGAGGCCGAAGCCTATGATGGCATGCGACCACTTACTGCCACGCAGTACATTCTCTATGAGCACTCCCCCTGCCTTTTTGTCATTGACAATTATGTCATTGGGCCATTTGATGCTTACTTGCCACCCTTCGTGCAATTTTTGTAAAACATTGGCAATTGCCACGGCGACAGATGCATTAAAGAGAAATTGCTGTTGAATAGTATGCTGCGGCGCGATAATAATGCTCATGAGCAGGCTTTGGCCGGGTATATCCTGCCATGTTTTGCCCCTTTGGCCCTTACCGCCTGTCTGGCTATTGGCTACAATTGTCAGTCCGGGCCGTGCCTTATCGGCATCTATAAGACGCATGGCATAGTTATTGGTACTATCGGTTGTGTCCAGTTCTATCAGAAAATCGGCAGATAATGACATATGATTAAGTGCAAAATAATTTATAATTTTGATAACCATAAAGGTATTACCAAACCATAAAACGGGAATAAAAAATTTGGAGAAATTAATTTCGGCCTTACAGGAAAGAAAAAAGCCTGCAGCCCGGCTAGCCAAGAACAGCAAACTTTTCAAAACAATTATCAGCAGTATCAAGGATAAGAAAGGTGAAGCTATAGCAGTGCTTGATTTGAGAAAGATAGACGAAGCTGTTGCCGATTACTTCATTTTATGTGAAGCTCGCTCTAACATACAGATCAAAGCCATAGCAGACAATGTACGTGATGAAGTAGCTAAAGAGTGTGATGAAAAACCATACCACATGGAACTGGGTGATACCTGGACATTGGTAGACTATGTCAACGTAGTGGTGCATGTTTTCCAATCAGAATCAAGAAAATTTTACGGTCTGGAGAGCCTTTGGGCCGATGCCGAGCGTACTGAATATTAAATATAATAGTCATCGTAATTACAGCATACAACAATGGAAGATAATAGCAGCAATAAACAAATCCCGGGTTTAAAACCGGGTAATAGCGACCCCAACCAGAAGAAGGGGCCTAAGTTCAATATCTATTGGATATATGGGCTGATCATGCTGGTGATACTGAGCGTTCTTTACGGAGGTAACCTAAATTCAGTTAACTCGGAACATAGCTTTCAGGATTTCGTAGCCTATGACATGAAGGGGCAGGTATCTAAGCTGAAGGTGATCAATAATGACCACGTAGAGGTGTACCTGAAAAAAGGTGTTCCGTTGCCGCAGGCTCCGGGTACCCGCCTTCAGCCAGCTGACCAGACCAGCAATGACAAGATAACCGCTTTTGAATTCAAGATAGGTACCATAGAGCAGTTCAACAAGGACCTTGCAGAAGCAGAAAAGAATCTGCCGGTTGAGGCCCGTGCACCTGTTTTTTATGACCAGCAGGGCGACTATATGCACATCCTGCTGACCACATTCCTGTTGCCTATTATCCTGCTGGTAGCTATGTACTTCCTTGTTTTTCGCAAGATGGGTGCAGGCGGCGGCGGCGGTGCAGGTGGTGGTATCTTCAACATAGGCAAGTCTAAGGCGCAACTGTTTGAAAAAGGTACACGTGTGAATATCACGTTCAGTGATGTAGCCGGCCTTGATGAAGCGAAAGTGGAGGTGATGGAGATCGTTGACTTCCTGAAAAATCCTAAGAAATATACAGCACTGGGTGGTAAGATACCTAAGGGTGCATTGCTGGTAGGCCCTCCGGGAACCGGTAAGACCCTGCTTGCTAAGGCTATGGCCGGTGAGGCGCAGGTGCCGTTCTTCTCTATGTCAGGTTCTGACTTTGTGGAACTGTTTGTAGGTGTGGGCGCAAGCCGTGTGCGTGACCTGTTTAAACAAGCGCGTGAGAAAGCCCCTTGCATTGTGTTTATAGATGAGATAGATGCTATAGGCCGTGCACGTGGCAAGAACATGGTGATGAGTAACGATGAGCGTGAGAACACCCTGAACCAATTACTGGTAGAAATGGACGGCTTCAGCGGTGATACCGGTATCATAGTGCTGGCGGCAACTAACCGACCTGATGTACTGGATACGGCATTGCTTCGCCCGGGTCGCTTTGACAGGCAGATATCTATAGATATCCCGGATGTAAAAGGCCGTGAGAAGATATTCGACGTGCATCTGAAACCGATCAAACGTTCTAAGGACCTTAACATTAAGAAGCTCGCCGTGCAGACACCTGGCTTTGCCGGTGCCGATATAGCCAACATCTGTAATGAAGCCGCACTGATAGCTGCCCGTAAGGGTAAGACCGAAGTGGACATGAGCGACTTTAATGACGCTATTGACCGCGTGATAGGTGGACTGGAAAAGAAAAACAAGATCATACTGCCTGAAGAAAAACGCATCATCGCTTATCACGAGGCCGGTCACGCAGTATCGGGCTGGTACCTGGAACATGCACACCCGCTCGTGAAGGTAACGATAGTGCCACGTGGTGTAGCAGCCCTGGGTTATGCTCAGTACTTGCCTAAGGAGATGTACATACGCACCACAGATCACCTGATGGATGACATGTGTATGTCACTTGGTGGCCGCGCTGTGGAAGAGATCGTATTTGGTAAGATATCTACCGGTGCCCTCAGCGACCTGCAGCATGTGACGAGCGCAGCATATGCCATGGTGAGCATGTACGGTATGAATGAAGCGATAGGTAACATATCTTTCTACGATCCGCAGAACGAGAACAGCTTCTCTAAGCCATACTCTGAAGAGACAGGCAAGATGATCGATAATGAAGTAAGGAAGCTGGTAGACAGTGCTTACCAGAGAGTGAAGAGCCTGCTTATAGACAAGATAGAGTCTGTGAAGCTGATAGCTGAAGAGCTATTGAAAAAAGAAGTACTCTTTAAGGATGATATGGAACGCCTGCTTGGCAAACGCACTTACGAAGATGCGATTGCATATGACGAGGCACCTGTAGATCCTCAGAATTTGATATGATTTTTATTTAAATATATTAGCAAGGCCCTCAAACGAAAGTTTGGGGGCTTTTTTTGTTCCTTATATTTACGTTACAAAACATGTTGCATTGGCAGATCATAAAGTAAGCAAACACCAGGAGCAGGCACTTGACTTTGCGACGGCACCCAGGTGACTATACATTTTCATCCTGACAGGCTGTTGGCCAGTGGGCTGACGGTAGCCGAGTCGCTGCTGCAAACAGGGCAGTTTAAGCATCAATAATATGTTTATCGGTAAACGTCATATGTAATCGCTAAAAATTACAGAAAGGTTATAATATTTCATCAGTATGCTCAGTTTTATAACACTGCTAAACAATTTTCCCCTTTTTCACATTAATTTGAGATGCAGGGCTACTATGGCAAAGCGCCATTGTATATATTTGTTGTCATGAAAGTAGTCATTTTCGCAGGCGGCAGGGGCACCCGCATTTCTGAAGAATCATCTTTGCGGCCAAAACCTATGATAGAAATAGGCGGCAAGCCGATACTGTGGCATATTATGAAGATATATGCCGCTTATGGCCATACCGACTTTATCATATGCCTGGGCTACAAGGGGTGGATGATCAAGGAATATTTTGTCAACTACTTCCTGCACAATGCTGATATCACCGTAGACCTGGGTGAGCATAACAGCATAAAAGTGCACAAAAGCCCTGAGGAATCTTTCAAAATATCGCTCATAGATACCGGGCTGGACACGATGACCGCCGGCAGGCTGAAGCGCGTATTGCCTTATGTAGGTAATGAACCCTTCCTGCTGACCTATGGCGATGGCGTGAGCGATGTGAACATTGATGACCTGCTTGCCTACCATAAGAAGAGCGGCAAGATATGCACCATGACGGCGATACAGGCTACCAGCCGCTTTGGTGTGCTAAAGATGGAAGGAGATGGCACAATAGATAGTTTTGAAGAAAAACCGGCTGACTCCGGAACATGGATCAACGGTGGTTTCTTTGTGATAGAACCGGAAATAGCCAAATATCTGCACGAGGATGCTGATGATGTGATGTGGGAGCGCCAGCCAATGGATGACCTGGCCCGAGACAAACAAATAGGCGCATTCAAGCACAACGAATTCTGGAAGTGCATGGACACCCTGCGTGACAAAGAAGAATTAGAGAACCTCTGGCAAACCGATCCCCTATGGAAAAAGTGGTAAGTACCCAATACCTGCGATCTGTATTCAATGGCAAGCGTGTGTTCCTTACCGGCCATACCGGCTTTAAGGGTGCATGGATGCTGCAGATACTACAATCGCTGGGCGCACAGGTGAAAGGATACTCCCTGGCTGCTGAAAAACAATACGACCTCTACAATCTTATAGAAGGCGATAAACTTTGCTACTCCTCGGTAACAGGCGACATATGCGATATGCAGAAGTTGCAAACAGAGATCGTGCGTTTTGAGCCTCATTTCGTGTTTCATTTTGCGGCACAGTCGCTGGTGAGAAGGGGCTATGCCCAACCGGCCTACACCTTCCTGGTCAATGCGCAGGGCACAGCCAATGTGCTGGAAGCCATGCGCAGCCTGGTGCCACCATGCGTAGGTGTCATGATCACTACCGACAAGGTGTATGACAACCCAGAGCGCGGACTCCCTTTTAAAGAAGATGATAAACTGGGTGGCTATGACCCCTACTCAGCCAGCAAGGCAGCTGCCGAGATAGTCATAGATTCCTACCGCAGATCTTTCTTTAACCCCGCCGACTATTCTAACCACGAGAAAGCCATTGCGGCTGCCCGTGCCGGTAATGTGATAGGCGGTGGTGACAATTCTGACGACCGTATAGTACCGGACATCGTTCGTTCTATAGCTTTTGGCGAGACCGTAGGCCTGCGTAACCCTGACTCTATAAGGCCATGGCAGCATGTGCTGGAGCCGCTGGGCGCCTACCTGCTGCTGGCTGCAAAGATGACCGAGGACCATACGAAATACAGCACAGCCTATAATCTGGGCCCTAACCCCGGCGACATGCTGACCGTAGAGGACCTGACCAAAATATTCGTAGATAGCTATGGCCACGGCAGCTATAAGTCTTTCCGCGAGGAGGGTGCACCACACGAGGCCAAGCTGCTGCTGCTGGATAGTACCCGTGCCGCTACCGACCTGGGCTGGGTGCCGCAGCTGGATGCCCGAACAGCCATAACCTGGACCGCACAATGGTATGCCAATAAGGACAAGAGCGCCCATGCCAAATGCATGGACCAAATACAACAATACTTTGGTGAATAGCCAGTAAACAGTACCGATGCACATAGAAGCCACTCCGCTGCAAGGCGCCTTCCTGATCACCTCCTCCGCCCCGGCAGATGACCGTGGTGTGTTTGTAAAGACCTACCACGAGACTACACTGAGAAACGCCGGCATTGAGTTTGAGCTGAAAGAGAGCTACTTCTCTATCTCCAAAAAGGATGTGGTACGGGGCATGCATTTTCAGCTGCCGCCGCACCAGCACAGTAAGGTAGTCTTTTGCCCGCAGGGCGCTATACTGGACGTAATAGTAGACCTGCGCAAAGGGTCTGCTACCTATGGGCAGTATTATGCTACCGAACTATCCGCCGACAATCACAAAGCCTATTTTATTCCCGAAGGCTTCGCGCATGGTTTTAAAGCCCTGACCGATGACGCTATGACCTACTACCTGGTATCATCAGAATATAACCAGCCTACCGACACAGGCATACTCTACAGCAGCATAGGCCTGGACTGGAAAGTAACAGACCCTATCGTATCTGTCCGGGATATGTCCTTTACAACGCTGGAAGCATTTGATAGTCCGTTCTAAAAAGATAAGCAATGAAGTGGATCGTTTTATTGGCAACCACACTTCTGGAGTTTTCTTTTATCTACTTTATACCCTTT
>Ga0164296_1000061_pt1 | contig 132631 bp, 125 predicted proteins | sample GEODES057metaG_FD_113533 | JGI IMG/M metagenome (GOLD analysis project Ga0164296, IMG submission 113533) | Dystrophic lake water microbial communities from Trout Bog Lake, Wisconsin, USA - GEODES057 metaG | ecosystem: Environmental > Aquatic > Freshwater > Lake | place: USA: Trout Bog Lake... | reverse complement strand
GTTTTAAATACGTGCAATAAATCTCACGGGCCATGTCTGAGTTCCTTTGCTACACCATGGCCTTTAGTATAGCGGCAACCGGTGCTGCTAAGCCGCGTTGGTCGCGGTCACTGTGCGCCACCCAACTGCCCGGCAACAGCCGCGTGGGCTTTTTAAGTAATTTGAGCTCAAAGCAATGAATATCCCAGGTCTGATGACTCAACACGTGTTTTTTGGCGGCCACGGGTTTTAGCGCTCCAGAGTCTCCCTTGGGCACCTGCTCCACAAACGCCAACAGCGCGCGGTGCGACTCAAACTCCTTAAATCCCCAGAGCCCTCCCCAGATCCCCTGAGCTGGCCGTTGTTCCAAATACACCGCGCGCTCGGTGCGCAGGATCAGCCACCACTTCACAACCTGGCGCTTGGCTTTGGCTTTGGATTTGACGGGATAACGCGTGGGATCACCCTGTTTAAAACCGGCACACGACGCACTCAATGGGCAACGCTCGCACAGCGGACGGCGTAAGGTGCACACCGTCGCCCCCAAATCCATAATCGCCTGCGTAAAATCCGCCGGACGCTCGAGCGGGGTGATGCGATCCGCAAGCTCCCACAGCCGATCCACGGCCTGTGTGACCGGCTCCGCCACCGCAAACACCCGCGTCAACACGCGCTTCACATTGCCATCTAAGATCGGCTCGCGCTGGTTGAGCGCTTGCGCCAAAATCGCCCCCGCGGTGGATTCCCCCACCCCGGGCAGCGCCGTCCAGCCCTCACGCGTGCGCGGCCACTGGGCGCGACCGCTCGCCACAATAAGCTGCGCGGCGCGGTGCAAATGGCGCGCCCGCGCGTAGTACCCCAAACCCGACCAATGCGCCAGCACCTCATCTAGGGGCGCGCTCGCCAGACTCTGCACCGTGGGGAAGCGGCGCATAAAGCGCTCAAAGTACCCGATGACGGTGACCACTTGCGTTTGTTGCAACATGATCTCCGAGACCCAGACGCGGTACAGGGTGCGGGGCCGCTGCCAGGGCAGGTCGTGACGGCCGTGCGCCTCAAACCACCGCAACAAGCGCTCGTGAAAAGCGCGCACGGCCGCTTGTTCGGCAGACGAGGGACGGCTCATAAAGGCGCTGGCGCTGAAGTCATGCGCTGGCGCGTGATCAGCGATGCGCGGGATCGGCGCTGGGCGACGATAAAGTGAGGTGCACGAGCACGTCCACCGCGTGGCCCACCATGGAGTCGTCCGCCCACTCGCCCGCGCCCAAGCCATAATCCAAGCGGTTTAGGCGCACGGTGGCGTCCAAGGTGGCGCCGGTGGGGGTTTTCTTAAAGACGTAGGGGAATACGATGCGTTTGGTTTTATCGCGAATGGTCAGATCCGCGTCCGCCACCGTGCCCTGAGGCGTGCTGCGAAAGCCCACAGTTTTAAAATGCGCGTCCGGGTGATGGGCCACATCAAACCAACTGGCGGACATCAAGGCCGCGTCGCGCTCGGCGTTTTTACTGTCGGTGGATTTGAGGTGGATGGTCACATCAAACAAACTGGCGTTGGACGCCGAGTCGTCCATTTTGATGGTCGCGTCGAAGTTTTTAAACGCGCCGCTGAATTTTTCACCTTGCTGCGTGCCTTGAAAGGTCAGGCTGCTGCCGCTTTGCACGGTGTAGGTCTTAGGCGCCGCCGCGCTCACCCACCCCATCCACATCAGACTGAGTCCCGCGAGGGCCATTGCACGGCGTTTCATCCCACTCTCCTCATATGAATCATGCGCTTGAACGTGTCGTCGCGATCGATGAAGTGGTGCTTGAGTGCCCCCGCGACGTGCGCAGCCAAGGCCCCGATCAACACCCACACCGCCCCGACATGCAGGGCGTGCGCGAGGCTTTTCATCGCCGGATCCGCCTCCACCAAGTGCGGCAGATTAAACCACCCAAACACCTGCAACGGAAAGCCCGCGGCGGAGTTATACCACCAGCCGGACAAAGGCAACACCACCATCGCCGCGTACAGCGCCCCTTGCACGAGCGTGGCGAGGCGCCGCTGCCAAACCGAGGCGCTGAGCGCCTCGGGCGTGCGCTCCGTTTGGCGCCACAGCACTCGAAGCAGCGCCAGCAACAACACCGTCACGCCAAGCGACTTGTGCAACGCATAAGTCTTCATCTTGACGAGGCTTAAGGGCATGGCGACCATGGTGAATCCCAGCCACAGCAGCCCGATCATGAGGATCGCCATGCTCCAGTGTAGGAGTCGGGTGACGATCCCCCAGCGCGTTGCCGACGAGCGCAGCATGGATTATTTATCCGCCAAGGCCTCGACTTCGATGCGAATGGTGATGTCGTCGCCCACCGGACCCAAGTAGGTCTTGATGCCGAAGTCCGAACGCTTGATGGTCGTGGTGGCGGTAAAACCCACGGCTTGCACGCGCTTCATCATGTGTTCGCCCGCGCCGTTCAAGGTCAAGGCCAAGCTCACCGGACGCGTGACCCCTTTAATGGTCAAATCGCCGTGCAGCGTGCCTTTGCCGTTGCCCCCGTCCACTTTGGTGGCCACAAAACTCATGGTCGGGAACGCTTTGGCGTCCAACCAGTTGTCCGACAAAATGTGCTCATTCCAGGTCGCGTCGCCCATCTCCAGGCCGTTGACAGGAATTTTGATGTTCAGCGACGAATGCGCCCAATCGGCGTTATCAAACGCAAACGCGGTGTCCGGGATGTGAAACTCCCCCACCGAGTTCGAAAAGCCCAAGTGATTCACATAAAAGGCGATTCGGGAGTGAACCGGATCAATGTGATAGGTCACGGGCGCCGCCGTCGTCGTTGCACATAATCCCGCCCACGCCACGCAGCTGGCCACCACCCACTGAGTCAATCGTTTCATCGCTCGCTCCTTTCGTTTACCGGGTCTCAGATCCAATCGAAGATCGCTCTATTGTGCCAAAGTTGAGGAAACGAGAGGATGACATTTGTACTAAATCCGCTCCAACTGCGAGTTTCCGTCCCGGAAACCGAGATCGCCCAGCAGGCCTCGAGGGACACCGGCGGGTTCGTGCGGCACTTTGCGTCTAGGCCTGGCGGTGGGAGGCGGCGGGAGGCGGCGTTCGCCCCGAGATGCGACGAGGCCACGTCAAACGTGGAGCGGGCGATGGGAATCGAACCCACGTTAGTAGCTTGGGAAGCTACAGTTCTACCATTGAACTACGCCCGCACTGAACGACATTGTAAGCGTGCAAGCCCAGGCTTGGCAACCAACCCAAGGCCTGCACTGCTAGGAACGCGCATACAAGTGCTCATAGGTTTTTCGCAACAGATTCTTTTGAACTTTCCCCATGGTGTTTCTGGGCAGTTCGGACAACACCAAAATGCGCTTCGGGCATTTGTATTTCGCCAGCACCGTCGACAACGCCGTCAAGAGCTGCGCTTCCTCCAACACGGCACCGCTTTGCGGCACGACCGCGGCGGTGACGCCTTCCCCGAAATCCGGATGCATGACCCCAAATACGGCGCTTTCCAAAACGCCGGGCAAGGCATCCAACTCGGTTTCGATTTCCTTGGGATAAACGTTGTACCCACCACTGATGATCAAGTCTTTCGCGCGCCCCACAATCGACACGTAGCCGCGCTCATCGATTGAACCCAAATCGCCCGATTTAAACCACCCATCCGCCGTCCACGCCGCTTGCGTCTTTTCGGCGTCTTGCCAATAGCCGGCACACACATTAGGCCCTTTGATGTGAATCTCGCCGATCGGCTCCGCCTCATCGGCCTTCGCTAGGCGGATGTGCACACCGGGCAAGGGCATGCCCACCGTGCCCGCGCGACGCTCACCCGCATAGGGGTTAGAGGTGTTCATCAACGTCTCGGTCATGCCGTAGCGTTCTAAGATGACGTGACCCGTCTGGCGCTCAAAACGCTCGTGCGTCTCCACCAACAACGGCGCCGACCCCGACACAAACAAGCGCATCGACCGGGTCGCGTCGCGGGTCAACAACGGCGATTGCAGCAATCGCGTGTAATGCGTCGGCACGCCCATGAACACCGTCGAGCGCGAAAAGTGTTCAATCGTTCGCGTGACGTCAAACTGATTCTCAAACCGCAAACTGGCGCCCGCCGCCAAGGTGGTGCTCAGCGCCGCGAATAAGCCGTGCACGTGGAACATGGGCAACACGTGCACCACCACATCCGACGCCGTAAAGTGCCAGGCCGAGGCCAACGCCACGCCGTTCGAGGCGATGTTCGCGCGCGTCAGCATCGCGCCCTTGGAGCGTCCCGTGGTTCCGGAGGTGTAAATGAGCGAGCCGAGCAACTGGCCATCCATTGGCCCCGGGTCGGGGTAGCGATTCGCGCTGGCCAGCGCCGCTCCCAAGGAGCCGCCGTGTTGGGCCGCCAAGGTCGCCGTCGCGCGAATGCTGTGCACGTCGCGCAGCGCCTGGGCGCCTGGCGCATCGTCGGGCCTTAAAATCGCCAGCGTCGGCTGAGCGTCGTTGGCAAAATACTGCAATTCGGCGGGCGTATTGGCGGTGTTGACCGGCACGAACACGGCCCCCAAACGCAAACACCCCAAATACAGCGTCAGCGACTCGACGCATTTCTCGATTTGCACCAACACGCGATCGCCGCGCGCGACGCCGTGTTCGTTCAACAGCTGCGCAAAGCGCGCGGCCTCGTCCTCGAGATCGGCGTAGGTGTAGCGCCGGCCTAAGTCCGTTTCCACACCCAGTCGATCGGGTGCGCGGTGCAGCTGCGCCCGAATCCAATCCAGCGGATCTGTAGTTGAGGGAGTCATATACACACTCATTTGATTAGAACCATTCCCAGCGATGCGCTCACGGCAAAAACCATCAAGGCCCTTATTTTGCTTCCAAGACTTCCAGGCGTCCCTGATGAATTCGATAGCGACCAGGCTCGGTGATTTGATAGGTGGGCAAGGTGGCGTACGCGTCCCCCAACACCGCCATCATGGCGGCGCGATTGGGGGAAACCGCCAACATTTGCGCTTCCTCAATGTCGCCCACGACCGCCACGTTCGCGCCGCTGTTGCCAATAAAATTCGCACTTTCCAAGGTCACGGCTTTGACGTCCGACAACACAATGGCGTGCTCGACCCGCTCGGACCCGTTGGGGTTGATTTCGATTTGCGGCTCCATTTGATCATCGGCTTTTAAATTCAATTGCGCCAAATGGCTAAACACCATCGGCACTTTATCCGATCGATAGCCGCCGCCGATGATGTTGACCACGCTGCCTTTGCCGGAGACCTGAATGGCCGACGCGCCCTGCGAGTCCACCCAAACGTCTTTCAAGGTGAGGACGTTGTGATCATTTAGGGGCGAGGTGGCGCCGACGATCGCGCCGCGGTTGTTTTTGGCGGTCAAGTGCAGATGCTCAATGCTCACGTGGAGATTTTGACCCACCACTTGCACGAACGGCCCAGTGCCGTTGTGCCAAATGACATCCGATCCCCGCTCCCCAATAATTTTAAGATTGTGGTCAATGATGATGGGGGCGTTGTATTGCGGGTGCAGTTCCGCGCTGATTCGAATCACGTCGTTGGGGCGCGACAGCGCGACCGCGCGCGCAATGTCCGGCACGCCACCCGAGCCCACGACGATTTCCTGAGGAGCGGGCGCCTCTTTTGCGACCACGCTCGCCGGCTGACCCGCCAAGGCCGGCGCCTCGGGTTGCGGCTGAGCCGAACGACCGAGGTCTGAGGCCACCATCGTGTTCGCCGGCGCCGTTGGCGCCACCAGTCCGATCAACCCGTGTTGAACCCAATACACCACCAGACTGGCGACCAGAATGGCGCTTGAGGATTGCACCATCGCGTTGAGATTTCGGTAGTACTTGAACTTCCCCAGATCGTCCGCAAGACCACTGCGCGCAAAGCGCTTGGATTGCGTGAGGTAGGCGCGCGAGAGCGCGCCGCCCAACCACACAATGAGGGCAATGCCTAAGAGCGCAAAACGATTATTTTGATTCATCGTGAAAGAACTCAACAGCACCAACACCACACCACTCAAGCGATCCAAAGGCCAAAACATCCAAGCCGGCGCCAATTCCTTGGGCAGAGTGGGCTCATCCGGCAAGGCTTCTGTTGAGGGTTTTTTGGTGCCGATGGGAATCAAATGGCGCAGGTAATCGACCGGTTGCGTGCTGCGAGGCAAATGCGCCACCACCCGCCCTTCCACCGCGTCCATCGCAATCACGCACTGCTCGCCGTGCGATTCAAAAGCGTGCAACCACACCGGCATCCAATACAACTGACCGGCTTCCGGCGCCTCTAAAAACCGCGCACTGAGTTCTTGGGCTTTGACCGCGGGACGGTGTTCCGTGAGCCAACGCCTCAAGCTGCTGGCCGCTCGGACGCCCAAATCATCGTCGGAGGCCTCGCCCGCGCGCAAGGCCGTTGCGTCCAAGAGCGGACTGGGCAAATGGGGCGCGTCTTGGGCGAAGCGTTGCAGCTCTTGGACCAGATGCTCATCCAATCCCGCGCCACAAAACACATCCAATTCGAAATCCTGACGCACGACCGAGCTTGGCGAACCGCGCTCCACGCGGCGCTCGGAGCGCACGCGAATGCGCCGAAATGGCATCCACACGGGTTTTAATTGATCGCTGATGCGATACGCCGGCAAGGCAAGCTCGTAGCCACGCCCGATGGTTTTTAAAAACTGCTCGATGGCCTCCACAAAACTCTGCCGGTCGTGCTGGATGGGCAGCGCGGGGCCATTCCACAGCTCCCCCAGGTGCGCGCGTGACTTGGTGGGGTGCAAACAAAAGCAACACGACTGCATGGGGTGATCGGCGGCCACTTGAAACGTGGCCGAACAATGCACGCATTCATACCCGGTCACCGATGCGGTCACATTCCACTCCCAAACCATCTGCCAATCCGACACGGATGAGACGCCGTTGAGCGATTCCGTGTCGCTCAATTATAGCGTCACCCGTTGCCAGGCGATTGCCGAGCCCGTTGCCGCAAGCCTGCCGCCACCACGAGCCCGACCGCCAGCAGGCCGGCGGCCATCAAGGCCGTCGGCGGATCGTCCCAGATCGCCGCCAACAGAAAGCCAACAGACCCCAGCAGCACCAACGCGGTGGTCAGCGGAAACCCGGGCACGGTAAACGGGCGCTCCGTCGCAGGCTCAATGCGTCGCAACCAAATCAAGCCCGCGTAGGCGGTCAGGTAGTTGAGCACGAACAAATCGCCCGCGATGCTGATCAAATCGTTTTTGGAGGCCGCCACCATGAGAATCGTCACCATGACCACCGACACCAACAACGAGGCTCGAGGGGTCCCCGAGGCGCTCACGCTGGCCGCTTTGGAGCCCTGCAGCCCATCGCGGGCCACGGCCAAGAGAATCCGAGGCGTTCCCAAAAAGCCAGCATTAATGAGCGATAAGATGGTTAACAACGACACCGCGGTGATCAAGCGATCCGTTCCCTGCGGCAACACCGCTTTGGCCACATCGGCGGCCGGCAGCGCCGATTGACTGAGCGCTGGCATGCCTAAGGCGTGCACAAATCCCGCGTTGATGAGCAGATACAGCGCCGTCACCAACAGCGCGCACCCCATCATCGCGCGCGGCACGTTGCGCTTGGCGTCCACGGTTTCTTCGGCCATGTAAATGGCCCCGTACCAGCCATCGTAGCTGACAATCACCAAGCGCAAGGCCACCACCAACGAGGCCCAAAACGGCATCGAAGGCGCCGCCGGTGCCACGGCGATGGACGCCGGCGCGCTGACAAACAACCCGGCGATCGCCAACGCCACCAACACCATGCCGACACCGGCGCTGATGACGTTTTGGGCCTGGCTTCCCACCTGCAACCCCACCCAGTGAATGCCCAAAAACACCAGCACAATCACCAGCGCCGCACCCACGGTGACCCACTCCAGCGGTGTTTTTCCAAACAGCTCCACCACGCCCAACTGGGCAATGATGGGCAGCGCCTGGGTTTTGAACGACGGCGTCAGCGCCAATACAAATTCCGCCGCGGTGGTCGCGGCGTAGCTTAAGGTCACCACGTTTACGATCCAATCGTTCCAGCCCACCATAAACCCAATGCGTTCCCCAAAGGCCCGTCGCGCGTAGACGTAAAAGCCCCCCACCAAGGGCATCATGGCGGCCAATTCGCCGACGTTGATGGCGCCCAGAAACGCGTACAGTCCCCCAACGACCCAGACGGCGAAAAACACAAAGGAACTGCCCACGGTTTTGGCGACCACGCCCGGCAGGCTCAATATCCCAACGCCCACGGTGTTGCCAAAGGCGATGGCCAAGCCAAATCCCAACCCTAAAATGCGATTCAACCCGGTGGATTTATTCATGGTGTGGGCCGAATGAGCGGCACGTCGGGCTGAACGTCGATCGGCGCTTCCCCGCGCAAACGCGGGTCGTCCGCCACTTCCACGCGCCGCTCGTAGGCGTTAAATCCGGAGCGTCGATAAAACGAAACCGCGCGCGGATCATCGAGGGTGCAGGTGTGCACCCAAAAGCGCTCAATGGGCTTGGCAAACGCCTCTTCCATGGCGACGTTCATGAGCGCTCGACCCATGCCCTGACCGCGCAGCGGCGCTGTGAGACCAAAAAACGCCAACTCGCATTGGCGCGCTTCTCGAAAATCCAACTCCAGCAAGCCCTCCGCGACCCCATCGACGTGCACCGCGTAAATCTGCACGAGCGGGTGCCTAATGATGTCGAGCAAGGCCTCGGGGGATAAACGCAACCGCGAAAACCACATCCATTCGCGCCCCACGCGACCAAACAGATCCCGGTACCAATCGACCTCTGGTTCAAAGACGCGCGCAATGACGTGAGGCGGCACCACGGTCTTCAAGGTCGGCTTTTGGGTCATTTCCAGACACGTGACGACGGTGGCGATTTTTCCAGCAGGAACGGCGCTGTACCCATCTTCTAATAGTCGCATCAACCCGCCCCACCCCGTCAAAACCACACCCGTTCGAATCGCGAACGATCCCACAGTCCGTTGCCATTCGCTATGATGGCCCATAGTAACTGAACAACTCGGAGAGTGCGATGATCAATCGACGACAGGCCCTCCAATGGTCAATGGGCGCAATGACGCTGGCGGGATTGAGTACCGCGTCTGCGGCCCCGGCCGCGGAAACGAGCGACTTACCGCCCGCCATTCGCCAACTGCGTTCGCAAACGCACCGTCGCCAATCAATCACGCCGGCCGAGCGCCAACAGCGATTGGCGCGCGCCACGGAGTTGCTGCAGGAGAACGGCCTCGACGCGCTGGTGATTTGCGAGGGCACCACCCTCAAATACTTCACCGGCGTCTCGTGGTGGGGGAGCGAGCGCTTATTGGCCTTGGTCATTCCCAAAGTCGGCAAGCCCTTCGTGGTGTGCCCGGCCTTTGAAGAAGGCCGAGCGCGCGAACAACTGATCCACGGCGCCGATCTCAAGGAGATGGACGTGCGCCCCTGGCAAGAGGATGACAATCCCTACGACACACTGGCCGCCGGATTGAAAGATCGCCACTTGACCCAAGGGAAAATTGGCCTCGAAGAAAACGTTCGCTTTGTCTTTGCCGACGGCTTTGCAAAAGCCCTGCCCCACGTTCAGTGGGTCTCGGCAACACCGGTGACCGCGGGTTGTCGTATGCACAAAAGCCCCGCTGAAATCGCCTTGATGCGTCTGGCCTCCGACGTGACGATTCAAGCCTACGCCGCCACGATTGCCAGCATTAAACCGGGCATGACCCAACACGAGGTCACCGAGTTGTCGCGACTGGCGCACGCGCAATTGGGCTTCGAAGGCGCCGCCGATTTGGTTTTGGTGGGCGAATACGCGGCCTTCCCGCACGGGTCGGTGGAACCGACGCGCATTCGCGAAGGCTCAATTGTGTTGTTCGACGGGGGCTGCACCGTGGACGGCTATCACTCGGACATCTCCCGCACCTTCGTCATCGGAACGCCGTCGTCAAAAATGCGCGACGTCTTTGAGGTCGTCAAATCCGCGCAACACGCGGCGCTCAAAGCCGCCGGTCCAGGCGTGCCCTGTGGCGAGGTGGATCGCGCGGCGCGCGCGGTCATCACCGCGGCGGGATTCGGTCCCGACTACGCGACCTTCACCCACCGTGTGGGGCATGGCATTGGCATGGATGGCCACGAATGGCCCTATTTGGTGCGCGGCAATCCCTTTTTATTGACGCCCGGCATCACCACCAGCAATGAGCCTGGCATTTACCTCAAAGGAGAATTCGGCATTCGAATTGAGGACGAAATGCTCATCACCGCCAACGGCGCCGAGTTGCTGACCGGGCAAAGCCCAAGCTTGGAACGCCCGATTTAATCCCAAGGGCGCCGGGCGCCCACGGCGCTCACCGCAAGGAGCGTTTGAGCTCATCGCGCCAGGCGCGCTCTTGGGCGTTTAACGCGGCGGATTTGATTTCTCCCGTCTGCGTAATCGCGGCCAAGCGCTGCGCCACGATCGTCCCCAACAGCACCCGGGCGCTGGGCTTGTCGTCGGCTGGAATCACGTACCACGGCGCCGCGGCGTGATGCGTTCGCGACAGAATCGTCGCGGCGGCGTTTTGATAGTCCTTAAAGAAGCGCCGCTCAACGACGTCGTCTTTTGAAAATTTATAGCGTTTATGCGGATCCTCCAAGCGCGCCAACAAGCGCTGCCCTTGCTCGCGATACGACACGCTCAAATAAAATTTAAGGACCTCAACGCCCTCCGCCACCCACGCCGATTCCAAGACCACCATCTCCTCGAGCCTGCGATCGATGCAGCGTTTGAGCGCGCGGCCTTGCAGCCCGAGGCTTTCGGGATGCACGGTGGGAACCAACACGTCTTCGTAATACGAGCGATTAAACGCCGCCATACAGCCTTGGACGGGCAAGTGCGTGAGGTAGCGCGCCAGATAATGAGTCGCGTGTTCGGCTGCGGTGGGTTTTTTAAACGCGCTGACGCTAAACCCACTGGGATTTAAGCCGCTGAACACGTGCCGAATCACGCCGTCTTTGCCAGACGCGTCCACCCCTTGAATGACAATCAACACCGAGTGGGTTTGCGCACGCCACAAACGCGTTTGCAGATGCGTCAAGCGATCTCGAACCACCGCCAACGCGCGTTCATCCATCCCCGCGCTCGTGAGCAAGGACTCGATTTCGGGACACTGGCGAACGTCGCTGCGCTTTAGCGCGCTGGGTTTGAATTCGCACACGCGCGCCAGTTTGGAATGTTGACCCATACCCCCACCTCATTCAACGCCCTTGAATCGATTACACTATAAACCATGGACAAGCCAATCCGACCCATCAAAAGTTTTGTGCGACGAATGGGGCGTAAAACCCACGCCCAACACGAGGCCTTGGCCCACCTGTGGCCCCAATTTGGAGTGGCACCCAGCGAGCTTGCTGCGGCTTTGAATGACTGGGCAAGCGGGCCTCTGACGGTGGAGATTGGCTTTGGCGACGGCGAGTGTTTAACGCAATTGGCGGCACGACATCCCCATCGATTTTACATCGGCTTTGAAGTGCATGAGCCTGGGGTTGGCCACGCCTTATTGGAAATCCAGCGCCTGGAACTGCAGAACGTTCGCCTCATCAAAGAGGACGCGCAAGCGGTGTTGGCCGAGCACTGGCCGGCCCAGTCCATTGATGAAGTGCTCATTTATTTTCCCGACCCATGGCACAAATCGCGGCACCACAAACGGCGTTTGGTGCAGCCGGCGTTTTTGACGCACTTATCCACCCTCATCAAACCCCAGGGCCTCGTGCGCCTGGCCACCGACTGGCCGGACTACGCCCACGCGATGGTCCGTGCTTTTGATGAGGTCGGCGTTTTTTCGAACCTGGCCCAGCCGGGGCCATTCCTGCCCAGACCAAGCGAGCGCCCGCAAACCAAATTTGAGCGCCGCGGCTTGCGCTTAGGCCAGCCGTCTTGGGATTTGTGCTATCAACGCAACGCCGATCGTTAATCGGTGCGCAACACCGCTGGCAGGTCGATCTGAAGTGTCCCATCCACGCGTTCTATCGGCAACGCGACCAGACGCTCGCCCACACACGGCCCAGACACGCATTCCCCCGAGTGGGGATCGAATAAGGCGCCGTGCGATCGACATTGCAGGTGGGCACCATCCGAACTTAAAAAGCGCCCTTTTGGAAAATCCAACGCGTGACCGGCGTGTGGGCAGCGGTTTACAAACGCGGCGGTGTGATGCGCTGATCGCACCAACACGCAGGCCAAGGGCCATGGGGTGGCCGGCACCTCAAACGCGTCGGCGCGCAGCGCAGGCTCATTTTCTCGAGCCGGATCCTCCGGTGTGGGGATCACCCATTTAGCGTTCGACATCGTAAGCCCGCACGTCGGCTTTGAGCTTTAAGAGCAAGCCTAAGGGAATGAGGCCAATCGCAAACGTCACCACAAAGAAACTCGGCCAGCCGATGGCCTCCACCAAGGAGGCCGCCAACGGTCCCACCAAGCTGCGTGGGATGGCGGCAATCGCCGTCAACAACGCAAATTGCGCCGCACTGAAACGGCGATCGCACAGCGCCATCAGCAACGCGCCAAAGGCCGCCGAGCCCATCGCGCCGGCGGTGTAATCCACCCCGACCGCGGCCACCAACATGCGGATGTCGTGACCGACCAGCGCCAGAGCGCTGTAGAGCAAGTTGGTGAGCGATTGCAGCACGCCGAACCACAACAGGGCCCGAAACAAACCCAGTCGTAAAAACAAAAAGCCACCAATAATCGTGCCGATGATGAGCGCGGCAAAACTCGTCACTTTAGCGACGGCGCCCACTTCCGCCACACTGAAGCCAACCCCTTTAATGAAAAAGGCGGTGGACAGGGACAGCGCCGTCGCATCCCCCACTTTATAAAAGGTAATGAACAGCAACAGCCAACCCATCTGCGGACGGGTGGCAAAATCTTTTAACGGTTCTACGACGGCTTGGCGCAGCGTGGCCGGCACCTGCACGGGCATGGCGGGCTCCACCGACCACCAGGTCACGAGCATGGTAGCCGCCATCACCAGCGCCATCACTTGATACGCGCCTCCCCAACCCAAGGGCTTGGACAGAATCAACACCAAGGCCCCCGACACCATCATCGCCACGCGATAGCCCAGTTGGGTGAAATTCGAGCCCACGCCGCGTTCGGTGGAGGAGAGCAAATCGGTTCGATACGCGTCAATGACCACGTCGTTGCTGGCGGATAAAAACGCCAACAGCAAGGCCAGCAAGGACAAGGCCACCAAGGTTTGGGAGGGGGTTTGTAGAGACATCATGAACAAGCAGCCGCACAAGCAGGCTTGTAAGATCAATATCCACCCCCGACGCCGACCGCCAAAGGGCGGCACGAAGCGATCCAGGAACGGCGCCCACAAGGGCTTTAAGGTATACGGCACGGCGGTTAAGGTTAACCACCCAATGGTTTTAAGATCACAACCGCTTTGCGCCAACCAGGCTTGCAAGGTTCCTTGACTCAAGGCAAACGGCAGACCAGACACAAAGCCAAAGGCCATAATCACGCCCATGCGACCAATGGACTGCGAGGTTTTCATGCGCCGCCCTTCGAGGGGACCTTGAGGTCGTAGTCGAGAAGGAGTGGGGCGTGATCTGAAAATTTTTGAGCTTTGTAGATTTCGGCGCGGCGGATCTTGGCTTTTAGATCCGGACTCACCATTTGATAATCGATGCGCCAGCCGACGTTTTTGGCATAGGCCTGACCGCGGTTGGACCACCAGGTGTATTGATCCGCTTCGCTATTCACCACGCGAAAGGCGTCCACCCAGCCGTCTTCATCAAACAGCTGATCCAACCACGCGCGCTCTTCGGGCAGAAAGCCGCTGTTTTTTAAATTGCCCTTCCAGTTTTTGATGTCGATCGGCTTGTGGGCGATATTAAAATCCCCGCACAGCACCGCCGAGCGTTTGGCCTTTAACAGCCGCCGGCAATGCGCCCGAAACTCGTCGAGCGATCGATATTTGGCGGCTTGCCGAACGTCGCCGGAAGACCCCGAGGGCAAATAAACGGAGGCCACCGACACGCTTTTAAAGCGCACTTCAACGTAGCGTCCTTCGGGGTCAAATTCCGCCGAGCCGAACCCTTCAATGACGTCATCGGGTTTTATTCGCGACAACACCGCAACGCCGCTGTAGCCGGGCTTTACCGCGTGCTGCCAATACCCGTGGTAGCCCAAGCACTGCAAATCGTCCGTCACCTTGTCGACGCCGAGGCGGGTTTCTTGCAAACACACCACATCCACCTCCGCGCTCGGCAACCACTCGTAAAACCCTTTACGAATTGCGGAACGGAGTCCGTTACAATTGAGAGATAGGATGCGCATTTGTGCGATCATACTGGAATTGGTTTGGGGCGTCTCGTGGCGCCGGGCTCGGATGGGGATCAACGATGCACCGTTTTAAAAAAGAATTCTTGGATTTAACCATTCGCTGTGGGGTTTTGCGCTTTGGCAACTTCACCCTGAAGTCGGGCCGACAGAGCCCATATTTTTTCAACGCGGGCCTGTTTGACAGCGGCGCGGCCATCGCCGGATTAGGCCGCGCCTACGCCACCGCCATCGTTGAGTCGCAGTTGCCCTTCGATATGCTGTTTGGACCGGCCTACAAAGGCATTCCCCTGGTCACCACCACGGCGGCCTTGCTGGCGGACGAGTTCAATCGCAACGTCCCGTTTTGCTTTAACCGCAAAGAAGTCAAAGATCACGGCGAAGGCGGCCAGCTGGTCGGTCGCGCCTTGAGTGGCCGAGTGCTCATCGTCGACGACGTGATCACGGCGGGCACGGCGATTCGAGAATCCATCGACATCATCCACAGTCACGGCGCGACGCCCTGCGGCATCGTTCTGGCCTTGGATCGCCAGGAACGCGGGCGGGACTCGCAGCGCTCGGCCGTCATGGAAGTCAAAGACCAATTTGGTCTGCCGGTCATTTCGATTTTAAGTTTGACGGATCTGATTGCGGGCGCCGAACAAGGCCATCAGGGGATCAGCGCCGAAGCCTTACAGGGCTTGATTGCGTATCGGCAAGAATACGGCGCCACAGACGTCTGATCGCGCACGGCGGTCGATCAGCGAACGCCGGTGCTGCCGAAACCGCCCTCGCCGCGCTCGCTGCGCACAAACTCCGTCACCACATCAAAGTCCACTTGCAGCACGGGCACCACCACCATTTGCGCGATGCGCTCGCCCGGCTCAATGGTGAACGGCGTCGCTTTGCGGTTCCACGCGCTGACCATCAACGGCCCTTGGTAATCCGAGTCAATCAATCCCACCAAATTGCCCAACACGATGCCGTGTTTGGCGCCCATTCCCGAGCGCGGCAAAATCATCGCCGCCCAGGCTGGGTTTTGCAGATACACCGACAATCCGGTCGGAATGAGTTCCGAGGTATTGGGCGCCAACACCAGCGGCGCGTCCAAGGCCGCGCGCAAATCCAAACCCGCCGATCCCACCGTGGCGTAGCTTGGCAGCGGCCATTCTGAACCGTAACGGGCGTCTAAAATTTTGAGTTGTACTTTAGGAGGCATGGCGTTTTGCGTTGAACCTTTGGGCAATGAGTTGAATGAGTTCGCCGGCAAGCTCGGTTTTGGATTTCAATTCCAACCGCTGCTCGCCCTGCTCCCAATACACCGTCAACGCGTTGTGATCGCAATCAAACCCTTGGGTGCTCGACACTTGATTGGCGGCAATCATGTCCAGTGATTTATGGACCAGTTTGGCTTTGGCGTGCTGCTCAACGCGTTCGGTTTCGGCCGCAAAGCCCACGGTGAAGGGCCGCTGCGGCAAGGCTTGAATGGATTTTAAGATGTCGGGCGCCGGCTTCAACGGCAAGTGAAAGGCGTCTGCGGATTTTTTAATTTTTTGCTCGCAACAGGCCTGCGGCTGATAATCGGCCACCGCCGCGGTGGCGATGTAAATGTCCGCCCGTTCAATCTCGTTGAGGACCACCGCGTGCATTTGCGTCGCGGTTTCCACATCGATGCGATGCACGCCCGCGGGGGTTTTTAAGTGCACCGGGCCACTGACCAACACCACCTCGGCGCCCGCGGCGGCGGCGGCGGCGGCAACCGCGTATCCCATTTTTCCGGAACTGCGGTTGGTGATGAATCGCACCGGATCGATGGGTTCGCGCGTGGGGCCCGCACTGACGACCACGCGAACCGCCTGCAAGGCGGTGGAGTGTGGGGTCAGCAGCGCATCGACGATCTCGTGCGCTTCCATCATTCTTCCCAAGCCCTCATCGCCGCAGGCTTGCGAACCCGCGGCCGGGCCGAGAACGCGCACGCCCCGCGCCCGCAACAGGTTGATATTGCTCTGAGTCGCCGGATGCGCGTACATGTGTTGATTCATCGCCGGCGCCACGCTCACGGGCGCGGGGCTTGCCAAACACAGCGTCGTCAACAAATCATTGGCCATGCCCTGTGCCATGCGCGCCAACAGGTCCGCACTGGCGGGCGCAATCAGAATGTGATCCGCCCAGCGCGCCAGCTCAATGTGTCCCATGGCGGCCTCGGCGGCCTCGTCCCACAACGACGTCCGCACCGGATGTCCCGACAGCGCTTGAAAGGTCGTGGGCGTCACAAACCGTTGGGCGGAGTCGGTCATCACGACGCGCACGTGGGCGCCCTGCTCTTTGAGTCGTCGGACCAGTTCAGCGGATTTATAGGCAGCGATGCCGCCGCTGACGCCTAAAATAATGTGTTTGGGATGGCTCATAGGGCTATTATCAACCAAACCCGCCCCGCCCACGCCAATCGTTGGTTGGGGTTACCGAACTGTCTGGAATGAGCCCGGCCCCCCCTCTACTCGCGCTTTAACGTCCGCCGACCCGTCTGGCCAAAATGGCCTAAAGGGTCCAAATGGCCCAGCTCGACCCAGGCAAACGGCGCGCGCGCCCTTGAGCGCGGGGGATCACGCGGCCGTTTATAATTAAGTCATTGAAAAATATAGATTTATTGTAATAACCCCGACGCCGTTGAGTCGCCGCAACCGTCCGCCCGAGCGCCTCCGTGATTAAATAAGCAATTGTTTTTAATGATTATTTCCATCACTGCCCGTTTTGGGCCGGTGGTTTGCGCGCCCAAAGCGGGGCGCAGGGCGGCTGCACGCGCCCCCCAAGACGCGTCAAGACGCTTGCAGGAGGGCCTGTTTTTTGGTCTAATACGCGGCTCGCTGGCACTCGGCCAGATAGGAAGAAGCATATGTCTAGAGTCTGTCAAATCACTGGTAAAAAGCCCACCGTTGGAAACACGGTCTCGCACGCGAACAACAAGCGCCGTCGTCGCTTTTTGCCCAATTTACACACCCAACGTTTTTGGTTTGAAGAAGAAAACCGCTGGGTGTCTTTACGTTTAACGGCCAACGGAATTCGTACCGTTGAAAAGCACGGGATTGCCAAAATCGTTGCCGATTTGCGCGCCCGCGGCGAGCACCTGTAATTCAAGGGGATTGAGCGATGCGCGATAAAATCAAATTGGTCTCCACCGCCAACACCGGTCACTTTTACACCACCACCAAGAACAAGCGCTTGCATCCTGAAAAAATGGAAGTGTCCAAGTTCGACCCCGTGGTTCGTAAACACGTGCCCTATAAAGAAGCCAAGATTAAGTAAGTCAAACACAAAACGGTCCTTCGGGACCGTTTTTGTTTGTGCCGTTGTTGAGCACATCGATATCCCGGCGCATCATGCCTGAGTTACCCGAAGTCGAAACCACCCGTCGCGGCCTGTTGCCGCACCTCAAAGGTCGACGCCTCGTCGCGGTCACGGTTCACCACCGCGGTCTGCGCACGCCGGTGCGCGACGATTTTGAAACGCGTTTAAAAAACGCGCGCGTGAACGACATCGAGCGACGCGGCAAGTATCTGCTCATCAAACTCCACGCCGATCGAACGCTCCTGGTTCACTTGGGCATGAGTGGCAGCCTTCGAATCACCGACGCCGACAGCCCGCGGCGCTTGCACGACCACATCGAATGGCGTTTGGACAGCGGGCATTGCCTTCGCTACAACGACCCGCGTCGGTTTGGGCTCGCCGAACTCATCGACGGCGACGTCGCCGCCCACCCGCGCTTGAGCGTATTGGGACCGGAGCCGCTGAGCGCGGCCTTCAACGCGAGCGCCTTATATGAGCGCACCCGCGGCCATCGGGTGTGCATCAAAGTCTTCATTATGAATGGCCATCACGTCGTTGGCGTCGGCAATATTTACGCCAGCGAATCGCTGCACTTGGCGCACATCGCGCCCAAGCGTCGCGCCTCGTCGCTGTCACTGGAGGAGTGTGCTGCGCTCGTCGCGGCCATCAAAGCCGTCCTCAAGCGCGCCATTCAATCGGGCGGCACGACGCTGCGAAATTATTTAAACCCAGCGGGCGATCCGGGCTATTTTCGGCAAAAATTATTGGTCTACGAGCGCGAAGGCCAAGCCTGTTACACCTGCGACGCGCCGATCAAATCGGCGGTGCTGGGGCAGCGCTCGACCTACTGGTGCCCGCATTGCCAACCGAGCAGCACACGCCAAGCCCGTCAACGCGCTTAGTACACGCGCCCCGCGCCCACGCCGCGCGGATCCGACGCCGCCTCCACGTGATGCGTGTGGTAGTCGACCGTCACGACTTGGCTGTTTCCCCACCCTTGATCGGCTTGTCGCAAATGCTGCCCCCGCGCTTCCAAGGCTTTGATTTCCTCTTCATCGAAGGCGCCGGCTTCGTAGGTGATCACATCGGGCAGATACTGATGATGGATGCGCGCGCGCGTCACAATGGTCTTCGCGTCCAAGCCATCCAACCAGCCCAACACGCCGTACAAGACGTTGGTCATGATGGTGCTGCCGCCGGGCGAGCCGATGATGAGCAAGCCCGCGTTGCTTTCAACGAAGGTGGGGGTCATGCTCGACAACGGACGCTTGCCGGGGGCAATGGCGTTGGCGGTGCCGCCGACCAATCCAAAGGCATTCGGCACCAACGGCGCCACCGAAAAATCATCCATGGTGTTGTTTAAGAAAAACCCCATGCCCGGGGCAATGTAGGTGGCGCCGAAAAACAAATTCACCGACTGGGTCGACGCGACTCGATTGCCCGCGGCGTCCAAGACCGAAAAATGGGTGGTCGATGGGCTCTCGGGACTGGCGGTCACCGGCGCCAACACTTGCGAATCGGTCGCGCGATCCATGCGAATCGACGCGCGCAAACCGGCGTGGTACTGAGGACTCATGAGCAAGGCGGTGGGAATGGTGACGAAATCCGGATCGCCCAAATAATCCGCGCGATCGCGATAAGAACGCTTGAGCGCCTCCACCATGAGGTGCGTGCGATCCACTCTGGATAAGGAGGGGTACGCGTAGCCTTCCATCACACCGAGCGTGTCGGCCAACACCAAGCCTCCGGCCGACGGCGGCGGCGAGGAGGTGATTTTAGCGCCGCGGTAGGTGAAGACGATCGGCGCTCGCTCCACCACTTTATAACGCGCGAAGTCCTCTTCGCTCCACAAGCCGCCCTCGCGGCGCACGGCTTGCACTAAATTTTTAACAAAGTCGCCGTGATAAAACCCCTGGGCATTGGTCTTGGCAATCATCGCCAACGTTGCCGACAATTCGGGTTGCTTGATCACCGTGCCCACCGGCGGCACCACGCCATCGGGCAAAAACACGCGCGCCGCGTCCGGATTGGCTTTTAAATCGTTGGCCTTCACTCGAATGGCGTTTTGCAATCGCGCGTACAGCGGAAACCCCTCCGCCGCAATTTGGATCGCCGGCGCCATCGACACCGTCAGCGGCAATTTGCCATAGCGCTTCGCCACATAGGCCCACAAGGCCGGCTCCCCCGGAATGCCGGCCGCGCGCGGCCCCACTTTCGAGGCGCGATCGTCCACACCGCCCGAACTGGTGCGGTACATCGTGGCCGTCGCGCTCAAGGGCGCGGTTTCGCGCGCGTCGAGAAAAACGTCTAGGCCCGTTTTTTGATTGTGGATGAGAAAAAACCCACCCCCGCCCACACCGGAACTGGCGGGTTCGACCACCGACAACACCGCGCTCACCGCAATCGCGGCATCAAAGGCGTTGCCGCCTTTTTGCAACATGAGCATTCCCGCTTCGGTGGCCAGAGGGTGCGCGCTGGCGATCGCGGCGTGATCCACCACCCCCGCCGTTGTGGAAGCTCGCGGCGCAGACCCCGTGGACGGCAGCGCGAGTGCCAGACCAGACACGACGAGCAATACGCCGAGCGCAACACTGCGCATCCTGTGAATCCCAATGCGATTTGATTTAATTACCACGGGCGTTCTCCAAGGCCTTTGCTTTGAGGGCTTGCGCCACCACCGGATGAACAAACTCCCCCACGTTGCCGTTGAGCAAGGCGATTTCACGCACCAAGGTGGAGGAGATGAACGTGAATTGCTCTTTGGGAGTCAGAAACACGTGTTCAATGTCTGGCGATAAATGACGACTCATGTTCGCCAGTTGAAATTCAAATTCAAAATCCGACACCGCGCGCAAGCCCCGAATGATGTTGGGGGTTTTTAAACGCAACGCGGTTTCCACGGTGAGCCCGGTGTATCCCATGACCTCGACATTGGGCAAATCGCCAATCACGGCTTGCGCCAATTCAATGCGTTGGTCCAAGGCAAACATGGGGGCTTTTTGAGGATTGGAGGCCACCGCCACCACCACGCGATCAAAGATTCGCGCCGCGCGGCGAATCAAATCCTCGTGGCCATTGGTCATGGGATCGAAGGTTCCCGGATACAAAGCAGCGCGCGAGGTCTTTTCCATAGTGTTTAATCCCGACTCTGAGGAGTGCATCTTAATAAAATTGCCTCCACTTGACCTGCCGTTAAGGCGCGGTGAACGGCAAAGTGAGACAAATGAAGGGCTTGCGAACCTTTGGGTCGTTCGACGTACACCAGCCCCCCCTCCCGAACCAGGTTCAAAGCGAGCAACTCGGCCAGGAAGGGCTCGACGAGACCTAAGCGGTACGGCGGATCACAAAACACCACATCAAAGGGCTGCGTGAAGCGTTTGAGCGCGAGCAGCGCGTCGTCGCAAGTGACCGAGGTCGTCGTGGCGTTCAAGGCCTCAATGGTCTGGGCCAAGCGCTTGGCCATGGCGGGGGATTGCTCGATGAAGTCCACGTGACCCGCGCCCCGCGAGAGCGCCTCCAGCCCCAGCACGCCGGAGCCCGCAAAAGCGTCCAAGACCCGCGCCCCCGGGCAATGAGCGCTGAGCCAATTAAACAGCGTTTCGCGCACCCGATCGGGCGTTGGACGCAAGCCCTCGAGGTCTAAAAACGGAATGCGTCTCCCGCGCCAGGCCCCACCAATCACGCGCACGGTCGACGGAGGCTGTTTTGAGCGTGGGACCTTGGCACGGTTAGCCATGGTGGGCAAATCTCCAATACAACGGCCGCCATCATAAATCCTTTTGGGGTTTTGCAGCCTAAGCTTTGTGCAATCTTTTAGAATAACGGCAGAGGAGAATCCAGCGTGAGTGACCCATCCCAACCGACGAGCGAGCGACCCGGATTGTTTGGTCGTTGGCGTGAGCGCCTCAAATCCAGTGGTCGCGCGATTAAAGACGGCCTTCTGGGGTCCCTGTGGGGCTCTGGGCCCATCACGGCGGAACTGTTAGACGAGCTGGAAACCCAGTTGCTCATGGCCGACGTCGGGTATTCCACCACCGAGCGTTTGGTGGCGACGCTGCGCGCGCAGCTGTCGCACCACGAACTGTCCGACCGGGCGTCGCTGCGACAATCGCTGCATCGGCTCTTAGTCGATTTGTTAAATCCCCTGAGCACACCCTGGCAGTTGCCCCAGGCTCGGCCGTGCGCGATTTTGGTGGTGGGCGTGAATGGCTCGGGCAAAACCACCTCCATTGGCAAATTGACGCATCGGCTCAAGTCCCAAGGCCACAGCGTGCTCTTGGCGGCCGGCGACACCTTTCGAGCGGCGGCGATGGAACAACTGGCGGTGTGGGGGCAACGCAACCACGTTCCCGTGATCCAGCAAAGCGATCACGCGGACCCAGCGGCGGTCATTTTTGATGCCTACAGCGCCGCCAAGGCGCGCGGCATTGAGGTGCTGTTGGCCGACACCGCGGGGCGTTTGCAGAATCAATCGCACCTCATGGAAGAGTTGAAAAAAATTCGACGCGTGCTGGGCAAGCACTCCCCGGAGGCCCCCTCCGAGGTGTGGTTGGTGTTGGACGCGTCGATTGGGCAAAACGCGCTGTCCCAGGCCAAGTTGTTCAAAGAGGCCGTTGGGGTGACGGGATTGATCGTGACCAAATTGGATGGCACCGCCAAAGGCGGCATATTGATTGCGCTCGCGCACGAATTACAATTGCCAATCCGCTTTGTCGGCACCGGCGAAGCCCTTGAAGATTTTGATGTGTTTGACCCGAACGAATTTGTCCGAGCTCTGCTCGCCACGGAATAGGTTTCACTTCGATGGATCCATTACTCGCCCCTCAGCCGCGCGTCAGCCCACCCTCCGTCGTCTCGTTGTCGATGGCGCGTTTGCTGCAACACCCGTTCACGACGCTGTTCACCTGGTGCGTGATCGGCGTGGCCATCGCCATGCCCTTGACGATTTTAAGCCTGGCCCAACACGCCAGCGTCGCCGCCGCCAACTTGGAATCGGCGCTTGATTTCACCGTGTTTTTAGATCCGAGCTTGTCGGCGCAAGAATCGCAAGCCATCGCCAACGACATCGGCAAGCGCGCCGACGTCGCCGCCGTGACGCTCATCTCCAAAGAACAGGGCTTGCAGGAATTTAAGACCTGGTCACACTTGACCAACGCGTTAGAACACCTGCCGGAAAACCCGCTTCCCGCCACCATCACCGTTCGCCCACGGCTGCGCTCCGCGCAATCGATCGCGCCACTGCTGCAAGGACTTAAGGCGATTAATGGGGTGCAAAAGATCCGCACCGACGAGACCTGGATGGTGCGGTTCATCGCGCTTCGCGACGCGCTCGACATGCTCGGAACGTGGCTATCGAACGCCAGCATCGTCGCGGCGGTGGTGGTGCTGTTAACCGTACTGCATTTGGATTTGCGCAGTCGGTATTACGCCTTGCTGACCCGCGTGCCCAGCGACAATCGCCTCACGTGGTTGCGTAAAATCTGTTTGTTTGAAGGGTGTTGGGTGGCGCTGGTGGGATCGGTCATTGGGATGTTGCTCACCAAGCTCATTTTGGTGGGCGTGCAACCGTGGGTCAGCACGCTGGCCAACACCTACCACGCCAACTTCATTCTCAGCGGCCCGGATGTAAGCGCCTGCGCCGTAGCGGCGGTAGGCGGGGTAGCGATAGGGCTGTTGGCCGGCGGATTAAGCGCTCGGGTGTGAGTCGCTTGGGTCGATTCTCCGCCCCAATGTTAAGTTGGGTTATCTTCCCGACGGGCGCTTAATGTATTTTTATCATTAAAATCAATATTTTATAAAATACCCGCGCCACAATCTCGACCCAAGGAACCTTTGCTGGGGATTAGCACTCCAAGTTTTCGAGTGCTAAAATAGGACCATTGAAGGAGCATTAGGAGTGAGTAACACCATGACTGCATTGACCGTCAACGATTCCATGGGCCCATGGCCACTGGCATTGCGTGGCCCGGTTGGTTCTATTGATGCGTACATGGATGCTGTCTCACGGGTTCCCGTTCTGTCGCGCGATGAAGAAATCGCACTGGCGACGCACTTTAAAAACGAACTCGATTTGGACGCCGCACGACAATTGGTGTTGGCGCATTTGCGTTTTGTGGTGCACATCGCCCGCGGCTACACGGGTTACGGATTGCCGGTGAGCGACTTGATTCAAGAAGGCAACATCGGGCTCATGAAAGCGGTCAAGCGCTTTGATCCGAGCGTCGGTGTGCGTTTGGTCTCCTTTGCCGTGCATTGGATTCGTGCGGAAATTCACGACTACGTGATTCGCAACTGGCGCTTGGTGAAAGTGGCCACGACCAAAGCGCAACGCAAATTATTTTTCAATCTGCGCAAATCGAAAAAATCCTTAGGTTGGCTCAACGCCGCGGAAACCCAAGCGATTGCCAACGATTTGGGCGTGAGCGCAGCCGACGTCACCCAAATGGAACAACGTCTGTCGGCGAAAGACGTCGCCTTTGACTTGTCTCCGGATGCGGACGATGAAGAAGAGTCGTTTGCACCAGCGGCTTATCTTGCCGCCTCGCAAGCCGATCCGTCCGAGGTACTCGAAGAAGCGCAATGGGAAGATCATTCGAACCTGCGTTTATCCCAAGCGTTGGACGTGCTCGATGCGCGCAGCCGCGACATCATCACGCGCCGATGGCTCAAGGACGACAAACCGACCTTGCACGATTTGGCCGCTCAATATCAGGTCTCGGCGGAACGCATTCGCCAAATCGAGACCCAAGCGCTGAATAAACTGAAGCTCGCATTGGCCTGATTTGACCCGAGTTGGCCTGAGTGGGCCGGACTGGGCTCGATTGCGGTCAAACCGATTGTCGTCCACTCCGACGCCATGGTAAATTGTTCCCTGAAGATTACCGAGCGGATCATTGGTCAGGGGAATTATGATGTCGAACAATGCCACACTCCACGCGCTGCGCCAACAAGCCATTCCGCGCGGCGTCGCCAATCTACTCCCCGTGTTCACCGAGCGCGCCAAGAACGCCGAATTGTGGGACGTCGACGGCAAGCGCTATATTGATTTTGCCGCCGGCATTGCGGTATTGAATACCGGCCATTTGCATCCCAAAGTCCAAGCCGCGGTGGCCGCCCAGCTCAACAAGTTTTCGCACACCTGCTTTCAAGTGACCGAATACGACAGCTACGTTCACTTGTGCGAGCGCTTAAACCGATTAGCGCCCGGCACCACTGCGAAAAAAACCTTACTCGTCACGACCGGCGCCGAAGCCGTTGAAAACGCCATCAAAATCGCCCGTGCCCACACCCAACGCAATGAAGTCATTGCGTTCTCGGGGGCGTTTCACGGCCGCACCATGTTCACCATGGGATTGACCGGAAAAGTAGTCCCCTACAAAGTGGGCTTTGGAATGATGCCAGCGGGCATTCACCACCTGCCCTTCCCAGCCGAATACCTCGGCGTCACGCCGGCGCAATCGCTGCACGCGCTGGAGACGCTGTTTAAAGCCGACGTTGAACCAACGCGCGTGGCCGCCATCATCATCGAACCCGTTCAAGGCGAAGGCGGGTTTTATCCGGCGCCGGTTGAATTTTTGCAACACCTGCGTCGCCTGTGCGACGAGCACGGCATCGTTTTAATCATTGACGAAATCCAAACTGGCTTTGCCCGTACGGGGCGCTGGTTTGCGATTGAACGCGCCGGCATCGAACCGGATTTGATGACGGTGGCCAAAAGCTTAGCCGGCGGTTTCCCATTGGCCGGCGTCATCGGCAAAGCCGCCATCATGGACGCGCCCGCGCCCGGCGGCTTAGGGGGCACCTACGCGGGTTCGCCCATCAGCTGCGCGGCCGCGTTGGCCGTGCTGGACGTCATTGAAGAAGAGCAGCTCTGCCAGCGCGCCGAACACATCGGTCAACAACTCCGTCAGGGATTGCAGGCCATTCAAAGCAAACACCAGTTGACGTGCTTTGGCGACATTCGTGGCCCTGGCGCCATGGTGGCGTTGGAGCTGGTCAAAAATCAGGACGCTCAGCAACCCGACGCCGATTTAACCAAAGCCTTGGTGCAACGCTGTGCCGACAAAGGATTGCTGATTCTCTCCTGCGGCACGCGCTCCAACGTGATTCGATTTTTAGTGCCATTGACCGCTGCCGACGCGATCGTTCACGAAGGCTTGGCGATTTTGGATCAGGCGTTTGCGGAATTGAAAGCCGCTGGAATGGCGTCTGCCAAAAGCGCCTAAGCCGCGTCCTTTCGATTCGCGCTAGGGATCTAAAATTTTTCCTGGCAGGATGTCGCGAGGGTCGGTGATGAGCTCAATGAGGGCCGGTCGCCTCAACAGCGCTTGATCCAACACGCCAGGAAATTGCTCGGTTTCGGTCACTTTAAACGCCTGCAGTCCAGCGGCGCGCGCCAGTTCGACAAAGTCCGGGTTCTGCAAATCCGTCGCGATGGGGCGCTTTGGAAAGCGCGCCTCTTGATGCATCCGAATCGTTCCATAAATGCCGTTGTTGACGACCAGAATGAGCAGATTGGGAAGCCCTGCGGCCGTGACCAAATCGCTGCTGGCCATGGTGAAACACCCATCCCCAGCCACGACCACCACATCCCGGTCTGGAAACGCCAAGGCCGCAGCAACGCCGGCGCCTAAACCGTAGCCCATCGCACCGCTTTGTGGCGCCAATTGGGTCCTATACTCGTGGTGTTCAAAATACCGATGCAACCACGCCGCATAGTTGCCCGCGCCATTGCAGACGACGGCGTTCGAGGGCAGACGCTCTCGGAGCGTTAAATAAACAGCGCCCAAATGAACCGAACCGGCGATTTCCGTCAAGGCCAGCGTGCGTTGATACTGCGCTTTGAGATCCTGTAGAAACCGCGCGGTGGCGGGATTCTGCTTGGCCTCGCAGGCCTTGAGCACTTGCTGCGACGCGACGTTCACGTCCACCGCGCGGCCTAAGCTCACCGGAAACACCCGACCCACATCGGCTTGATCCATCGCCAGATGGATCACGCGCTGTGCGGTGTCTTTGGCCTGCAACCGGGTATACCCTCCCGTTTCAATATCCCCCAACGCCGCGCCGATGACCAAAATCAAATCGCTTTCATTCAACGCGGTTTGCACGGCGGCATTGATTGAAAACCCACACTCGCCTATATAGTGGGGGTCGCGATTGTCGACCAAATCCTTGCGTCGAAATCCACTCACCACCGCCATTTGCGCGCGGTGCGCCAAGGCCTTAAGCGCGCCAATCCCATCGTCGGTCCACCCGCTGCCGCCCACCCACAACAGGGGTTTTTGCGCCTCACGCAGACGCTTGGCAATCGCCTGCACGTCGGCGTCCACCAGCGCGGGCTGAGATCGACTGACGCGCGACCCCACAGACCCCGTCGCCGGCAATTCAAGCAGATCCTCTGGCAGGGTGACGATCACCGGTCCCGGCCTGCCGTCCATCGCCACGGCAAAGGCCTGCTCGATGATCGCACCCATGCGCGCGGGGTCGGCCTGCAGCACCGCCTTACAAATCGATCCGAACACGTGCTCGTAGTTCAACTCCTGAAAGGCGTTGCGACCCACATCGGTCGTCGCAATTTGCCCCACCAACATCACCAGCGGCGTGGCGTCTTGTTGCGCGGTGTGCAAGGCAATCGACGCGTGCAAGGCGCCGGGTCCTCGCGTGACCATCACCACGCCGGGACGCCCCGTCAATTTGCCCATGGCCTCGGCCATGTTCGCGGCGTTGGCTTCGTGACGACAGGTCACGACGGTCATTCGGTCTCGAACCTCCACCAACGCGTCCAAGAGCACCAAATAGCTCTCGCCGGCCACGCAAAAAAGTCGCGTGACTCCTTGGACGTTCAGCGCCTGAACAATCGCTTGCGCGCAGGTTGGGGGTGATGGTGCGGTGGACAAGGATTCGGGATCTAGGGCCATGCGGATAATCTCGTTCAAAAATCCCAAGTCAGCTGCGCGTGTTGGGTCCACACCACCCGGGCAAATAGCCGGCGTGTACGGACTGCGCTAATTTCAAGGCCTGCACCAAGCAATCGTCAAAGTTCTTTTCAATTTTTGAGCGCTTGATGTGCGCTCTTAAAAAGTCCGCCCATAAAAATTCGCTAAACGGCGTCGTGTCTTTGGCGAATCCCCCCGCGTGGCGCAATTCCCCCGCCAGCGATCGATAGGGGTCATCTTTGAGCTCGTCCACCGATTTCGGCAAATCCCGATAATCACGCCGTCGGCCTTTCTCATCGTAAGGGTGCAACCACCCTTTGTGATCCAAGACCGTATAAAAATGTTGTTCCTCGAGTTCGGAGAGGTTCGCGACCACCGTAATCGCCACTGCTTGAACCCCTTCTTCGTGCAACGCGCGCGCGAGGTGGTGATGGTCGATTAAATAGTAGCGGTCTTTGTGTCCATGCACCACCGGAATCAAATGCTTGCCTAAGAATTGGCGTGGTCTTTTGACCTGCCGCCAATGCGCGCGTTTGGCCTCAACCTCACGCCGCCCGACGGTCATTTGCGTGGGCCGCAACTCACGAATCTTGACCGTCTCTATAATGGGCTCGCGTACGGACATAGGCACTGCTCTCGTTTAACGGGTGTGAATCACCAACACGTGAATGGAATCGGGAACCACCGCAGGCCGTGGCTTGGGCTGCGCCGCGGTGGGCGCCACTGGCGCAAATTGTGCCGTGATTTCAAAAACATCGCCCGTGAGTTCATCGAAGGCCAGCGTGCGCGCGCCGCGCTCGGTGGTCAGTTCCGGCAGCGCCTCGTAATGATTGGGGTCTTTTTGCGCCACGATGGAAAGCGTCCCTTGGCCATTGGAGACAAAAACGCGATGCGTTTTGGCGTCATAAGCCACCGCGTCGGGCCCGTTGCCAATGGTGACTTTCGCCACGACCGCGCCCGAGCGCGCGTCGGTGACCGCCATGACTTTATCGTCGCAGACGGAGAACAAGCGCATGCCGTGCCGATCGATGGCCAAGCCCGTGGGGCTGTTGCAGCCGGTCAACGGCCACGTGGCCTCGACTTTGAGCGTCTTGGAATTGATTTTGACCAACTGACCGGGCTCGGTTTCAATATTCACATAAACAAAGCCGTGCTCGTCGGACTGCGCAAACTCCGGCTTTCCCGGCACCGGAATCGTCGCTTTCACGGTCATGGTCTTGGCATCCAGCACCGTGACGTCTTTGCTTTTGCCATTGAAGGTGTACACCTGTTGGGTGCTCGACTCGTACAAAATCGCGTCGGGATTTTGACCCTCGATGGCGACGTCTTTAACGCGTTGATTCGTTTTCAAATCAAATTCGCTGATGCTGTTACCCCGGCCATTGCTGATGTAGCCGCGATTGAGCTCAGGAGCGATCGCAATTCCATGCACGCCTTGGGTATCGGCAATGGTTGCGGCCACTTGGCCCGTTTGGGTGTCCACCACATCCACGTGATCCGCACGCGAGACGTAGAGCCGATGACTGGGCGCGTCGGTCGTTAAATAATCCCAACCGCCGCTGCCCGCCAAGGGCCAACTGGCGCTCATCGCGGCGTCGCGCGCCTCGACGCTCTTCTGGACGCCCAAACATCCCACAACGGATCCCAGCAACACCACCGCAATTAAACGCATGACTGACCTTCCTCACTGATGGAAACACCTTATGCCCACGCACTGTATACCAAAACGCCGTGAACGAACCAAGACCGTCGCTTAATCCGGGTTCAGATCCGCCGTGAATCGGCTGCCTGCGGGGTGGCGTTAAATCAAGGACACCAATTGTTTGCCGAGATTTTTGCCCTTGAGAAGCCCAATGAAGGCCTCGGGCGCCGCCTCGAGCGCCTGCGCCACCGTCTCCGCCGTGACGATGCGCTGCGATTTGACGTGCGAGACCAACTCGGCCTGCGCCATCGGGATTCGATCGCGGTGTTCAAACACAATAAACCCGGTGATGGACAAGCGTGAACGCAAGATGACCAAGGGATTGGCCATCGGTATGGGCTCCCCGTTGTAGCCGGATATCATGCCGCACACCGCCACGCGACCAAAGGCGTTCATGTGCTCCAACACGCCGTCGAGAATCAGACCGCCCACATTATCAAAATAGGCGTCGACGCCCTTCGGGGCAAGCTCCGCCAAGGCGCTCGCCAAACGCTTATAGTCGGGGTATTGACGATAGTCCAAACACGCGTCGAATTTGAGCGTCTCGGTCACGTGACGGCATTTTTGGGCGCCCCCAGCGATGCCGACGACGCGACAACCGCGCAATTTAGCCAACTGCCCCACCACGCTGCCGACGGCGCCGGAGGCGGCGCTGACCACCACCGTCTCACCGGCGCGGGCTTTGAGAATGTCCGTCAAACCGATCCAGGCGGTTTGCCCCGGCATGCCCAATACCCCCAAGTAGGCGCTTAAGGGAATGGTGGTGTCGGCGATGCGAGTGACCAAGGTTTGCGCCTCGGGCGTGAGCAGGCTCAGGGTTTGCCAACCGCCGTAGGCTTGAACGAACTCGCCCACTTTAAACTGGGCGCTTTTGGACTCAATGATTTCGCCGACCGTGCCGCCGATCATGGGCGCGTCGAGGGGCTGAGGGTCCGCGTAGGACTTGCCGGCGCTCATTCGCCCGCGCATATACGGATCCAATGACAAAAAATGATTGCGCACCAAAATGTCCCCCGCCTGGAGCACCGGACGCTCCACGGTTTCGAGGCGAAAATTAGACGGCTGCACTTCGCCTTGGGGACGACTGGCCAAAACAATTCGTTGATACGTGTTCATCGTGCGAGACTCCGGTCCATTACGCCACGCGGCGCATTCCAATATTCAGGCTTGCCAAGATACCACGCGCGGCCTCACGGCCTTCGAAGACCGCGGTGACCACCAAATCGCTGCCACGAACCATGTCGCCGCCGGCGAAAATCTTGGGGTGGGACGTTCGAAATGGCACCTGCGCATCCGGCGACACCCGGACGCGACCATCGCTGTGCAGCGTCACCCCAAAATCCTGAAGCCAGGTGGGGGGATTGGGTTTATACCCAAAGGCAATAATCACCGCGTCGGCGGCGATGAGTTCATCCGAACCCGCGACCGTTTCGGTTTGCCGACGACCTCGGATGTCCTTAGCGCCCAAGCGCGTGGTTAAGACGCGCACGCCTTCCACTCGGTCTTTGCCCACAATTTCAACGGGCTGGCGATTGAACAGGAACTCAACGCCTTCCTCCACGCTGTTCTTATAATCGCGTTTTGACCCCGGCAACGACGCTTCGTCGCGACGATACACGCACGTCACAGCACTGGCGCCTTGGCGTATGGCCGTACGGTTGCAGTCCATCGACGTGTCGCCACCGCCCAACACAATAACGCGCTTGTTTTTAAGATCAATGGCGTCGGTCGCCACTCCCAGCCCAGGCTTGATCGCGGCAATCAAATAGTCCAAGGCTTGTATGACGCCCGGCAGTTGCTCGCCCGCAAAGCCACCCGGAACCGGCGCGTAGGTTCCCATGCCTAAAAAAACTGCATCAAAGTCGTTTAATAAATCCGCCATCAACACGTCGCGGCCCACCTCGACGTTGAGTCGGAATTCAACGCCCATGCCCTCTAAGAGCTCGTGGCGCTTTGCCACCACTTCTTTCTCGAGCTTAAAGGCCGGAATGCCAAAGGTCAGCAACCCGCCGATGTGCGTGTGGCGATCAAACACCACCGCTTTGACGCCATGGCGCGTGAGCACATCGGCACAGGCCAATCCGGCGGGACCCGCGCCCACAATCGCGACGCGATGCCCCGTAGGCTTCACGCGCGACAGATCCGGACGCCACCCTTGTTTCAAGGCTTCATCGGTGATGTATTTTTCGATGGAGCCAATCGTCACCGCACCAAAGCCGTCGTTTAAGGTGCAAGCGCCTTCGCACAAGCGGTCTTGGGGGCAAATGCGGCCGCAGACTTCCGGCAGGGAATTGGTTTGGTGCGACAACTCGGCCGCTTCAAATAATTTGCCTTGCTCAATCAACTTCAGCCAGTTGGGAATGAAATTATGAACCGGGCATTTCCACTCGCAAAAGGGATTGCCACAACCCAAACAGCGCGCCGCTTGACTGCTGGATTGTTGGGCGTTTAAGGGTTCGTAGATTTCTTCAAATCGCGACACCCGCAGCTCAATCGATTTTTTCTCAGGCTCAATCCGCGGCAATTCCAAAAATTGTAAAGTCTTATCAGCCATTACGCGGCCCTCTGCAGATTTTCAATGAGGCTATTGAGTTCGGCGGCTTTCGGCTTCACCAACCAAAACTTTCCTAAAAACGCTCTGAAGTCACCGAGTATTTCACGGCCCCAGCGACTCTGCGTCCAGTGCACGTGCTGCTCAATGAGCGCGTGCAAGTGGTGGATGTTCTGCTCCGTGCCCTCAATCGACATTCGATGGATATCCACCAATTCGTGGTTGTAGTGATCCACAAAATCGCGATCCATATCCAACACGTAAGCAAAGCCGCCGGTGAACCCCGCGCCAAAGTTAACGCCGGTGCGACCCAAGACGCAGACCACGCCGCCGGTCATGTACTCGCAGCAATGATCGCCCGCGCCTTCGATCACCGCGACCGCACCCGAGTTGCGCACCGCGAAGCGCTCCCCTGCTGTGCCGGCCGCAAACAACTGACCGCCCGTCGCGCCATACAAACAGGTGTTGCCCATAATCGGCGCGTGACGCGCGACAAACCCGGCGTCGCTGGGCGGCCTTAACACCAATCGCCCCCCCGCCATGCCTTTGCCCACATAGTCGTTGGCGTCGCCGGTCAAATGCAAATGCAGGCCGCCCGCGTTCCACACCCCAAAGCTTTGACCGGCGTTGCCCGTGAAGTCAATTTGGATGGCGGCGGGCGCGTAGCCTTGATTGCCGTAGCGTTTGGCGATTTCACCACTCAATCGCGCGCCGACGGATCGGTCGCGATTGCTGATCGGAACCGCCAAATGCGCATCGCCTTGCGCTTCAATGATCGGTTTTAATTCCCGCCACAGCTGTTGCGACAAGTGGGCCTGATCAAAGGGTTCGTTGCGATCTTTCTGACAGTAGCGCGCCGTGGTGTCGGCCACGCCCGCCGTCGATAAGATGGGCGACAAGTCCAGACGTCGTTGTCGCGGGGTTTGACCCGATTCCACCGCCAAGCGCTCGGTGTGACCGATGAGTTCCGCCATCGATCGCACGCCCAGCTCGGCCATGATTTCACGACATTCCCGCGCCACGAATTGGAAATAATGTTGCACCATCTCCGGCAAGCCAATGAAGTAGCGCTGCCGCAAGACCTCGTGTTGCGTGGCCACGCCGGTGGCGCAGTTATTGAGATGGCAGATGCGCAAGTACTTACAGCCCAACGCCACCATGGGGCCCGTGCCAAAGCCAAAGGACTCCGCGCCCAAAATGGCGGCTTTGATGACGTCCAGTCCGGTCTTCAACCCGCCGTCCGTCTGCAATCGAACGCGGTCGCGCATGTCGTTGATGCGCAGGGTCTGATGGGTTTCGGCCAATCCCAACTCCCACGGCGTTCCCGCGTACTTGATGGACGACAAGGGGCTGGCCCCCGTGCCGCCGTCGTGACCGGAGATCGTAATGAGGTCCGCGTAGGCTTTTGCAACGCCGGCGGCAATCGTTCCCACCCCAGGCTCGGCCACGAGTTTGACCGACACATAGGCCTCGGGATTGACTTGCTTGAGATCAAAAATGAGTTGCGCTAAATCTTCAATGGAATAAATATCATGGTGCGGCGGCGGCGAAATGAGCCCCACGCCGGGGCGCGCGTAGCGCAACTTGGCGATCATCTCATTGACTTTATGACCGGGCAGCTGACCCCCTTCGCCCGGTTTGGCGCCTTGCGCGACCTTAATTTGCAGCACTTCGGCGTTCACCAGGTATTCCGGTGTCACCCCGAAGCGGCCGCTCGCCACTTGTTTGATTTTGGAGTTTTTATCCGTGTGATAGCGCGCCGGGTCTTCTCCGCCTTCTCCGGAGTTGGAGCGTGCTCCCAGACGGTTCATGGCGATCGCCAAGGCTTCGTGCGCTTCGGGCGACAAGGCGCCCAAGCTCATGCCCGCGGAATCGAAGCGTTTGAGGATCTCGGCTTCGGATTCGACTTCCTCGAGCGGCACGGGGGATTGGGGTTTGAGCTCAAACAAGTCGCGCAGACACGACGCCGGGCGTTCGTTCACCAGACGCGCGTAGACGCGGTAGTCTTCGTAGTCGCCACTCATCACGGCTTTTTGCAAGGTGTTGATCACGTCGGGGTTATACATGTGGTATTCGCCGCCGTGCACGTATTTGAGCAAGCCCCCTTGATCGATCGGTTCGTTCTCGTCAAAGGCCCGACGAGCCAATTCACGCGCGTCTTCCTCCAACTCTTCAAAGCCCGTGCCCTCAATGCGGCTCGTCGTGCCCCGAAAGCACAAATCGACCACGTCGGAGGACAGGCCCACGATTTCAAACAACTGGGCGCTGCGATAGCTGGCGATGGTGCTGATGCCCATCTTGGAGAGGATCTTATACAGCCCTTTGCGAATGCCGCGACGATAGCTTCGACCCAATTCCACACGCGTTTCTGCCGATACCGCAACGTCGCCCCGACGCATCATATCGAAGAGCGTTTGGTAGGCCATGTACGGATACACCGCCGTCGCGCCATAACCGATGAGGCAGGCAAAGTGATGCGCGTCGCGCGCGGTGCCCGTTTCCACCAACAAATTACACTTGCAGCGCAGGCCGGTTTCCACCAAGCGGTGATGCACCGCGCCCGTTGCCAACAGCGCGTGGATCGGCACTCGCGTTTGCGTCACGTATCGATCGGACAACAACAAAATCATTTTGCCAGAGCGCACCGCCGCTTCGGCTTGATCCGCGATACGCGTCAACGCTTGCTGCAGCGACTCGCTCGGCGAGTGCTGCAAATCAATGAACTCGTGCGTGAATCCAAATTCACGATGCCCCAGGATTTGACGCAATTTTCGCTGCGACAATATGGGCGAGCTTAGAATAATTTGGCGCGCGTGCTCGGGCGCCGGTGCAAACACATTACACTCCGGACCAATCTGCGTTTGCAGACTCATCACAATGTTTTCACGGATCGGATCGATCGGCGGATTGGTGACCTGGGCAAATTGCTGCCTAAAATAATCGTACAACGACCGAATCTTGTGCGAGAGCACGGGCAAGGGCGTGTCGTCGCCCATGGACCCCACCGCCTCGCTTTCGTCGGCAGCCAGGATGCGGATGACCTCGTCGCGCTCTTCGGCGGTGATGTTGAACAGTTTGCGGTAGCAATCCAGCGTTTCGGGCGCCATGGGCTCGGCCGCCAAACGCACGTCCACCAAGTCGCTTTCCAAAAAGCGCACGCCTTTTTTGAGCCAGCTTTTATAGGGATGACGGTTCTTGAGCAGCCCATCGATTTGCTCGGTGTTGAGCAAATCGCCGGTTTGCAAATCCAGCGCCAACATGCCGCCGGGGCCTAATTTGCCTTTGGCGACGACGTCGCGCGGCTCGTAGCCCCAAACGCCCACCTCGGACGCCACGGTCAAATGGCGATCTTTGGTGAGCACCCAACGCGCCGGGCGCAGCCCATTGCGATCTAAGGTCGCGACGACCCAACGGCCATCGGTGGTCACAATGCCGGCTGGGCCATCCCACGGCTCCATGTGCGGCGCGTAGAACTCGTAGAAGGCGCGCAGATCGGCATCGATGGAATCGGTGGTGTGCCAGGCCGGCGGAATGAGCAAGCGCATGGCGTGCAGTATGTCCAAGCCCCCCATCAACAGCACTTCCAGCATGTTGTCGAGGGTTTGCGAATCGGAGCCGTGCATCGACACCAGCGGTTGAATGTCGCTCAGATCCGGCAGCAAGGGCGATCGGAACAACGGTCCGCGCGCCAGCGCCCAACTGCGATTGCCTTGAATCGCGTTGATTTCACCGTTGTGCGCGAGGTATCGATACGGGTGCGCCAAGCGCCACTGCGGCAGGGTATTGGTGGAGAACCGTTGGTGGAAAATCGCCACCGAACTTTCGAGTCGGGGGTCTTTCAGATCCGGATAGAAACTGGGCAAATGCTCCGGCATGACCATCCCTTTGTAGACCACGGTTGAGGCCGATAGGGAGGGAATGTAGAACCAGGGGTCTTTGCCTTCTAAGGTTTTTTCGGTGCGTCGACGCGCTAAAAACAAGCGGCGATTGAAACTGGCTTCATCGATGTCTTCCACGCAATTGATGAAGACCTGCTCGATGCGCGGCTGCATTCGTTTGGCGTCCTCGCCCAGCACCTCTGGGTTCGTCGGCACCACTCGCCAACCCGCCACTTCCAAACTCTCGCGCTTTAACTCCTCTTGCAGAATTTGCCGGGCGCGCGCGGCTTGATCCTCGAAATGGGGCAAAAACACCAAGCCCGAGGCGATCCGCAATTTGAGACTGATGCCCGCCTCGTCGGCGAGCGCGCGCAAAAATCCTTCCGGCTTTTTGAGCAACAAACCACAGCCGTCGCCGGTCTTGCCATCGGCCGCCACCGCGCCGCGGTGCGTCAGGCGGTTCAACGACGCAATGGCGGTCTCCACCAGCCAATGACTGGGTTGGTCGTCGAGGTTGGCGATGAGCCCAAAGCCACAACTGTCGCGTTCGTACGCCGGGTCATAGAGCCCAGCGGCATCGAAGCCACCATTTAAAAAGGCCGCAGTCGAGGAGGGGATGGATGGACCATCCTTAAAACGGGATTGGGACATAGCGCTAGACCGTCTGAGATTTAAAGTCGGTCGATACTATGACTGCAGACACTCGCGGAGTCAATGCTGCATAGCACAATCTATTGTGCCACGCAGCATTATGTCCTTGCTCTAGGGGTTGTCGTGGTGCGAATGGCCCAATAGTTTCTGAAACTTAGGCGCCAACCAGCGTTCAAAGTCGTCCAAAACGGTGAACATCGCTGGCACCATGACCAGCGTGAGCCCGGTGGAGGTGATGATTCCCCCAATCACGGCGACCGCCATGGGCTGTCTAAACCCCGCCCCCTCGCCGACCCCCAAGGCGCTCGGCAACATGCCGGCGATCATGGCCACGCTGGTCATGATGATCGGCTGAGCCCGCTTATGCCCCGCTTCCAACAGCGCGCTGACTCGATCCTTGCCGGACCGAATTTCCTCAATGGCGAAGTCCACCAACAGAATGGAATTCTTACCAACGATGCCCATGAGCATCAAGATGCCAATGACCACGGGCAGCGAAAAGGGCATGCCCATGATGACCAACGCCAGCACCGCTCCGGCCAAGGCCAAGGGCAACGCCGACAAAATGGTGATCGGCTGAAAGAACCGCGCAAACAACAGCACCAAGACCGCAAAGACCATGAGCACCCCCGCGCCGACCGCCAAGGCGAAGTTGGTGAACAGCTCCACCATGAATTCCCCTTGACCCACATCCACCTTGTGCACGCCTTCCGGCAAGTGCTTCAAACCCGGCAGCGCTTCAATTTTGGCCTGGGCGTCGCCATACGCCACTCCGGGTGCGAGGTCCGCGTCGATCATCACGCGGCGCGATTGGTTGTATCGGCGCACGGTTGCGGGCCCTTGACCAAAGCCAATGCTGGCCACCACTTTGAGGGGTACCGAGCCGCCGCTCAGCGTGGGCACCGGCAAATTCTCAAGCGTATGAATGTCCGTTCGCGCCGATTCTTTTAAAGCCACAATGATGGGCACCTGCCGATCGCTGAGCGAAAATTTAGCGGCGTTTTGTTGAATGTCGCCGATCGTCGCGATGCGGACGGTCTGACCGATCGCCTGCACGGTCACACCCATCTCCGCGGCGATGTCCAGCCTAGGCTTAATGACGATTTCCGGTCGCGGCATATCGCCGTTAATGCGCGGATCGACAATCTGCTTCACCTCGCGCATCTGATCCACCAAGGTCAGTGCCGCTTTTTCGACCCGCTCGGGATCCTCACCGGTGATGTAAATGGTGTAATCCCGACCATTGCCGATGCCACCGCCTTGGTTGTTGAATTGAATGCGCGCGTCCGGAATCAGGCGCAACTTGGGCAACATCTCGCGTTCAAATTGCTTTTGCGAAATCGCTCGCTCCTTCAAGGGCTTGAGCACCACGGTCAAGTTTGCCGATCGCACATTGCCATCGTCGTCGGATCCCACCGACTCCAAAATGTCGCGCACCTCTGGCCGCGCTTTTAAAACACCCGCGACTTGATCGGCCACGCGCTCGGTATCCTCCAAGCGCACGCCGGGCGGCAACTCAATCGCCACCTGCGAACTGTCGCCGTCTTGGTCGGGCTGGAAGGTCTTGGACATCAACGCCATTCCCAGCAAGGAAAACACAAACACCCCGGTTCCCAAGGCCAATATGATGCGCCGATGATCAATGCTCCAGCGCAAGACGCGCAAATAGCGCTGCATCCAAGGGCCGTTCAAATGCTCCTGATGCGTCTCGGGCTTCAGCCCAAAGGCCGCAATGACGGGCGTGATCAGACGCGCCACCAACAGCGACATGAACACCGCCACCGCCACCGTCAAACCAAATTGCTTAAAGTACTGACCCGTGATGCCGCTCATAAAGCTGACCGGCAAAAACACCGCAATGATCGTCGCCGAGGTGGCCACAACCGCCAACCCGATTTCATCCGCCGCGTCCAAGGCGGCTTGATAGGGCGATTTGCCCATGCGAATGTGGCGCATGATGTTTTCAATTTCGACAATCGCATCGTCGACCAACACCCCCGCCACCAGCGACAAGGCCAGCAAACTGATGCTGTTGAGGGTGAAATCCATCCACTGCATGAATATGAAGGTGGGGATCGCCGACAGCGGAATCGCCAACGCCGAAATCGCCGTCGCACGCCACTCGCGCAAAAACAGCCACACCACCAACACCGCCAACAACGAGCCTTCCACCAAGGCGTGAACGGACGAGTGGTAATTCTCCATGGTGTCGGTCACCGAGGTGTACACGGTCGTCACGTGAACGCCCGGGTTTTCGGCTTGCAGGGCATCCATCTCGCGCTTAATGCGGTCGTACACCGTCACGTCGGAAAAGCCCCGCGCTCGAAACACCGAGACGGTCGTGGCGTTTTGACCGTTGAGTTTGGAGACGGATCGAATCTCTTGCACACCATCGCGAACGTCCGCGACGTCCGATAATAAGGCCACTCGCCCATTGCCCAACTCGATGCGCGCGGCCGCCAGTTGGTCCGCGGTTTTGGCACCGCCCAAGACGCGAATGGATTGCTCTCCCCCGCCAATGTCCGCGCGCCCGCCCGGCGAATCCAAGTTGAGCGTGCGCAGTTGCTGATTGACTTGTACCGCGGTAATCCCCAAGGCCTGCATTTTGGCGGGATCCAAATCAATGCGAATTTGCCGTTGAACGCCACCGCCGCGTGACACCTGAGCCACTCCCGACAACGCCAACAACCGCTTCGACAAACTGTTATCCACAAACCAACTGAGTTGCTCGTCGGTCATGGTGGTGGAACTGAGGGCGTAATACACAATGGCGTTGCCTTCCGTATCCACGCGACTCACGGTGGGCTCTTGAATGCCCTCGGGCAAGTCCGCGCGCACCCGCGACACCGCGTCACGCACGTCGTTCACCGCGCGATCCACCGGCGTGCCGATTTGAAATTCTATGAAAATGCGCGCGGCCCCTTCATAGGCGCGCGAGGTAATGTTGTGCACATTGCCCACCGTGGCCACACTGGCCTCGATCTTTTGCAAGATTTGCTTTTCAAGCTCCGTGGGGGCGGCGCCGGGTTGCGACACCGACACGATGACCATCGGAAAGCTGATATCCGGCTCTAAGTTAATGGGCAAGCGCACAAACGACACCAGCCCCACAAACCCCAACACCATGAACAACACCAAGGGAACGATGGGGTTTTTAATGGCCCACGCGGATATGTTTTTCAAAGGCTATTCCTTTTGAATGTGCACCAATTGACCCGGGTGCAAAAACGCACCGGCAATGGCCACGACTTTTTCATCGCCCTTCAGCCCAGACGCAATGGTCACGCCACCGGCGTGAACCCCCGCGAGCGTCACGGCCAACTTTTGCGCTTTGGAATCGTTGTCGACCACGTACACATAGCTTTGATCGCCTTCGGCCATGATGGCGGTTTGCGGCAACACCGGCCGCTCATCGTCGCCCACCAAAATCTCCGCGCGCGCGTACGCGCCGGGACGCAAATTCCGATCTTTGGGCAAGGCCACGCGCACTTCGGCCTGCCGAGACTGCGGGTCGATCAACACGCCGACCAACCGCACCGTACCGGTGTACGGGGCGTCCACCCCGGTGACGAAGACCGACACCGGTTGGTTTTCATGAATTTTGGGCAGATCTTGCTCGGCGATCAACGCGCGCATTTCAATCTCGGAATTTTTGGCCAATCGAAACAGGGTCACGCCACCCGGCGTCACGGCCTGACCGACTTCGGCGCTGCGCGCCAACACCAAGCCGTCTTCGGGCGCTTTGATGTCGGTGCGATTCAACCGCGCCTCCGCTTCGGCCAATTGCGCTTCCGCGGCTTTCACGCGTGCTTCGGTCGTGCGCACGGTCGACTGCCGCTTATCCAACTCCTCTTTCGATAACGCCCCCACCGTATTGACGATGGCGGACGCCCGCTTGAAGTCGGCGGCCGCCAACGCCGCCTCCGCCCGCGACTGTTCCAACGCGGCCCTTAAATTAGCCACTTGGGGCGATATGACCGAGGTGTCGAGCTTGGCCAACACCTGACCTTTGTGCACGGCATCGCCGACTTCGGCCAGAATCGCCAACACCCGACCGGTTTCGCCATCGACGCCAATGGGAATGTCGTGTCGCGCCACCAAGGACCCCGTGGCCGCCACGACCACCGGTACTTTGGTGTGCGTCACCGCTTTGACCGTGACCAGTGGGATGTTGTCCACCGGCGGTGGTGGCTTTTGTGGGTATAGCCTCCAGGCCAACAACGCCAGAAAAGCAATGATCAAAAGACGCTGCCAAAAAGCCAACCCTTTGACAAAAGCCCACACCAGTGAGCCGACCGACGATGGTTTGAGTTCAGACACGAGTAACATCCAGGTGCAAATGAGTATTGTACGACATTAGAACACCGCCCATCGGCAAAAGTTTCAGTCGAATTAACTATTTATAACGCGAACGGGCTCTGAATGAACCGGCGCAGCGCCGCTGCGTGCACCGATTTTATCAAGTTGAGTGAAGCAGCGACTCGATCACCTCCACCAGGCGATGATCGATCCACGACGGACCTTGCAGGTTTGGCAAAAACCCACAATGCCCGCCATAGCGCTGTTCAATGACTCGAAGACGCGCCGTGTTGGCTAAGTGCACGCGATCCTCGACGGGAATGATGGGATCATCGGCCGCCAACACAATCGCGGCAGCGGTGGTTAACGGGTTTAAACGATCGCCGATGATCGCGTAGCCCTCGAAATAACGCTCCACCGAGGGATAATCGGTGAACCGCCGCACCAACAAATCCGTCATCGCCAACAAATCATCGCCGTTGGGGCAATTGGCCTCGTCGTACAGCTGTGGCCAACTCTGGCGTTTTAGGGTTAAGGAGCGATTCCATTTTTTTAAAAAATAGTGTCGATAAATGCGCGTGCGGTTTTGCAGTTGAATCAACGAATGCGCTGGATTCAACGGTGGGCAAATGGCCACCACCGCGTCGATCGGCACGCCCGGCGTGGTCGCCACGCGCAAGGCAAAATTGCCGCCTAAAGAAAATCCCACGAGGATCAATGGCCGCTCCGCCACCCGCTCCCGAATGAGCCGGATCGCGTTGACCACTTCCTCCAATCGACACGAGTGGAATAACTCGGGGTTCAAATGATGCGTGCCGCCGTGGTCACGAAAGTTCAACCGCACCGTGGGAATGCCCGCATTCAACAACACCGTGGCGGCGGAGAGCATGTGAACGGACCGCGCGCTGCCTTCCCAGCCGTGCAGCAATACCACCTGTGGCACGCGGGCTTTGTCGGGTGTGACGGGCCGCCCCAGGGGTTCGTCCCATTCGCACAACAAGCGCACACCGTCGGGTAAATTCAACACCTCGGAACGCGCGTGGGCCAACCACGGCTGCGCTCGTCGCTCCAATCGCCAGCGCCGCGGCAGCGTGCTGGCCAGCATCGATTGCGCGTGCACCCCACTCAGCCACCACGGTGGCACAAACGGCTTGGTCAGGGCATCGAAGAGGGCAGACATCGCTAGTCGCGCAATCCGATACCTTTTTCCATTAACCACCAGGCGAGTGCAAACAGCAGCACTGCGAATACACCCATGGTAATAAAACTCAAGGTAACGTCCACATCCGACACGCCTAAAAATCCGAATCGAAACGCGTTCACCATGTACAGAATCGGATTTAAATGAGACGCGAATCGTGCCCACGGCGGCAATAAATCAATGGAGTAAAACACCCCACCCAGATAGGTCAGGGGCGTCAAAATAAAGGTGGGAAACCACGAAATGTGATCGAAATTTTTGGCGAAAACGCCGTTGATCAACCCGCCCAGCGAGAACACGGCGGCGGTCAGGGTGACGGCGGCGACCACCATCACCGGGTGCTCCACGTTCAACGGCGTAAAGCACAAGGCCACGCCCGTGACCACGGCACCGACCAACAGGCCTCGCGTCAGCCCTCCCGCAATGTAGCCGGCGATAATCACCGGATTGGGCAGGGGCGACACCAACAGCTCTTCGATGTACTTGCCAAATCGAGCACCGAAAAAGCTCGACACCACATTGCCGTAGGAGTTGGTGATCACCGACATCATGATGAGCCCAGGCGCGATGTACTGCATATAGCCAAAGCCACCCATTTGACCCACGCGGCTGCCGATGAGCGATCCAAAAATGATGAAATACAGCGTCGCGGTCACGCCCGGCGGCACCAGCGTTTGGCCCCAAATTCGTACGATGCGTCCAAATTCACGCCGCACAATCGTGGCAAAACCAATCCAATTCGGGTTCCACCGAGAACTCATGACGCGCCTCCCACCGGGGTGCTTTTGTTAACCAGTCGCATGAACAATTCTTCCAAACGATTGACCTTATTACGCATCGACAACACTTCGATTCCTTGGGTGGCCAAGCGCACAAAAATCTCATTGAGCGAGCGATCTTTGGACGATTCCACTTCGAGCGTACGATCATCGACCCGCGTGACCTGATAGCCGGGCAAATGCACCGTGGCGGGCAGGGCTTGCTTGGTGTTGAAAATAAAGGTTTCGGTTTGCAGTTGACCGAGCACTTGGCTGATCCGATCGTGAAGCTTGATTTTGCCTTTATCAATAATCGCGAGATTGCGACACAAATGTTCGGCTTCTTCCAAATAATGGGTCGTCAAAATAATCGTAACGCCCTTTTCATTGGTTGCTTTTAAAAACTCCCACATGCTGCGGCGAATTTCAATATCCACGCCGGCCGTGGGTTCATCAAGGATCAATAAACGCGGTTCGTGTATGAGCGCGCGCGCGATCATGAGGCGTCGCTTCATGCCGCCCGACAAGGTGCGCGCCATGGCGCGCCGCTTGTCGGTCAGTTGCAAGGTTTCGAGGTAATACTCCACGCGTTGGCGCGCAACCGCGTGCGGAATCCCATAAAAGCCCGCTTGGTTGGTGAGAATCGTCTCTGGGGTCTCAAACTGATTGAAATTCATCTCCTGGGGAACCACGCCAATGTAGCTCTTCGCCAACGCCCAGTTGTCATTGATGTCCACCCCAAACACCTTGACGCTGCCCGAGGTCTTCGACACCAAGGAGGTAATGATTCCGATGGTCGTTGTTTTGCCCGCACCGTTCGGGCCCAGGAGCGCAAAAAAATCGCCCTCGGCCACCGTCAAATCAATGCCATTAATAGCGGTCACGCCATTTTTATAGGTTTTTGTGAGCTGGTGTATCGACAGTGCGTCCATAAGCGTTGGGCGTTGCCCCTCAGTCGAAATAATGGTCGCAAGAGTAGAGACTTGTGAGCGCTAATGCAACTTAATTTGTTGCCATCGGGCACTGTGGCACCGAATTCCCCCTAGAGTTTGCTTTCTTCGAAGATTTCGGCCGCCTGCCGCTGCAAACTGAAGCGCCAGAACGCCTTAATCCGGTCGGGCTGCGCCGACGCCGCACTGGCCATGAGCGTGGCCCAATACTCCCCTCCACGCCACCAGCGCGCCTTCAACTTGGTGCAGTACAACCGCGCCAGCATCGGCAGACCGTCGTACGGCAGACAACGCCACTGCACCAGCGCGGGCCTACTCAGTCCAAAACTCATCCCCGTCCATTGCGGGTCCGTGCGCGCCGCATGCCAGATCATGCTGCCGATGTTGAGCACGAACCCGAAACTGGCAGGCTCCTCGCCCGCGAAGTGGTAAACCGGTCGCGGTTGCGGCCACTGATCAAACGCGGCATCAAACAAGGCCAGCGGCGTTTGCGCCGCCAGCGTGCGTTCGGCTTGCGTCAAATGCTCGAGCCGAAACCCACGCGTCGCGGGTCGCAGTGGCGACTCGTCGTGCGTCGACAAAAAAGACGGCAACCAGCGATTCACGTATTCGAGATTCAATGCGGTCAAGCGGTAATTAAGTTGGGTTTGTGCAATTATTGACGAATTAAACCGCAAATTAAAAGACGAGGACTTGTGGCGTTTCATAACACTTCCTTTGCAGTGCACAAAAGACAACACTGATTGTTGCTTTTAAAACAACAAAAGAGTACATATTAAAATCCAGGCACGCAAGTCATACAGGAGGCCGTAATGCGCACTCATGAAGATCGATACCAAAAAGATCAGGAAAAACTGGATTTAGCGATCAATATGATCCAGCTCAACGCCCGCACTTGTGTGATTCGTCAGTGGACTGGCCTCAGTGATGATCGAATTCGAAAACTCGTCAAATTTTATGGGGCGGCTGGAAAAGCCAAACCGTTGCGACACCGCGGTCGCTCCCCAACTCTGTCGCCCCTCAAATCCAGCAATCTCGACACGCGACAACAAGCGCACTTGCTCAGCGGCATATTTGTGGCCTCCGGACTCATGAACGACCCGCACCGCAGCGCGTCGCCGTACCGGCGACTGCATTTTGGAAAAGAGTTTTGTCAGGCGTATTGGTGGTTTATCAAAATTGAAGGCGCGCCGTCGATCTCCTTTGAACACGCCCTCGTGCTCTGGCAACAAATCGCGCAGCGGACGGACGTGGCCTTAAAGCGTTGCCCACGCTGTCAGGCGCTGTCGATCACGCGCCGGTATGGGTACGCCAAAGCCTACTGCGATCACTGCTCGGCGCTGCTGGCGCCGATCAAACTCGACGGATAGCCGCCAGCGCTACCAGGACCGCCAATGCGGCGTCGGGAGAGCTCCGCGCAGCGCGCCCACAGCGGGTAAAATGACGCTTCAAAGCTTCAGGACGGCGACCATGGATCGAACCCCCATTGCAGGCGTGTCTCGCCTGAGCCATTTGCGCGAGGACCCCAACGCCTTAACGCTCGCGTTTGGACAACGCGAACACCGCTATTGGTTCGTGAACGAGGGTCGCTTTTGGCTCGGCTCGGAGGACGCCAGCGCGTTTGGCCACCTCGACCACAACCAGTGGTCGCAACGCATTGGGGGAACCCGCTTGTTGTTGGGCATGGACGATCACTGCGTTTATTTTGCGTGCGACCCCACCGAGGCCAAACGGGACCGGTTGGGCCCGGCGACCCACTGGGTGTCGTTGCGCGAGCGTCTGGCGCAGTTGAGCGCGCAACACACGGAATTGGCGATGATGGCGCAAAGCCTCATTCACTGGCACCACCACCATCGCTTTTGTGGCCAATGCGGTCACGCCACCCAAAGCGAACGCGAAGGCCATCTGTTGCGTTGTGTGCAAAGCGCGTGTGGCCACGTGGTCTTTCCACGTCTCGACCCCGCCATCATTGTTCAGGTGACGGCGGGCGATGAGATCCTTCTGGGGCGACAAAAAAGCTGGCCCCAGGGGCGTTATTCGACACTGGCGGGGTTTGTCGAAGCCGGCGAAACCCTAGAACAGGCGGTGGTGCGGGAAGTCTGGGAAGAAACCGGCGTGGTCGTGCACGAGCCTAAGTATATGGCCTCGCAACCCTGGCCTTTTCCCTCGAGTCTGATGTTGGGATTCACCGCCCAAGCGCAAACGCGCGCCATTCACTGCAACGATGGGGAATTGGAAGACGCGCGCTGGTTCTCAGTGACCGACATTGAACAACGCCTCATCACCCTGCCCTCACCGGTGTCCATTTCGCATCGCCTAATCCAGCACTGGTACCACGCCCGCACGGGCCGCGCGCTGCCCCACGGCCTCTGAACGTGGACGCACTCCTGACGCTGTCGCCCACATTAGTCGTCGCGGCCTTCGTCGCCGGACTCATCGACGCCATCATTGGCGGTGGCGGGCTCATACAGCTTCCCGCGCTCATGGCCACCTACCCCAACGCCGCGCCGCCCTGGTGGTTGGGCACCAATAAATTTGCCAGCATTTTCGGCACCGCCAGCGCCGCTGCGCGTTACAGCGCGCGCCTGGCGTTGCCGCGCGCGTGGCTCATCCCAGCGGCGAGCGTGGCTTTCGCGGGCGCCTTTTTAGGCTCGGTGTTGATCACGCTCACCAACGCCGCAATTTTTAAGCTCTTGGCACCGATTTTATTGACCGCCGTGTTGCTGTACACCCTACTGCAGAAAAAATTGGGCTTCGACCACACCCCCATTGAACGCCGCGGTCGATGGGCGTTGCTGGGGTTTATAGGGTGTGGGTGCATTGGATTTTACGATGGGTTTTTTGGACCGGGAACCGGCAGCCTGTTGATGCTTTGGATGATTCGCTATTACGGCTATGATTTTTTAAACGCCGCGAGCAGCGCTCGGGTGATAAACACCTTCACCAACGCCGCGTCCCTGCTGTGGTTTGGCGCCCATGGTCAGGTCGGATTCGCCTTGGGCGCCGAGCTCGCGGCGGCCAATGTGTTGGGTGCGCTGACCGGCACGCGCCTAGCGTTTTATGGCGGCGTTCGTTTCATTCGAATCGCCTTTATGATCATTGTTAGCGCCCTGATCCTGAAAACCGCATGGCAAAGTGCGGTTGGACTGGGCTGGGTGCGCTGATGTGCTTGTTGGCCATCGGAATCCACGTTTCCACCGATTATCCGCTGATCATCGTCAGTCATCGCGATGAATTTTTTAAGCGCCCCGCCCAGGTGCTCCACCGTTGGGACCACGCGCCCATTGCCGCGGGCGTCGATCTCAAGGCCATGGGCACTTGGCTTGGGTTTGCGCCCAACGGTCGCTTTGGCGCCCTCACCAACTTGCCCGATCACCCCGCACCGATAGACGCGCCGAGCCGCGGCAGATTGGTAGTCGATTATCTGACACAATCCCAGGACGCCCCAACCCACTTAGAGTCGCTGTCCTGCGACGCGTACGCGGGGTTTCACTTGGTGCTGGGCAATGCGCAAGGCGTTTGGCGGCGCACTCACCCGTCGCCGCAGACGCACGCCGCGCTGGACTCGGGCATTCACGTCTTCAGCAACGCCCCCTCTAACGCCACCTGGCCAAAGCTGTCGGACGCGCGTCACCGCTTCGCACGCGCCTTAAAACACACCGCTCGAGGCGCGCCAGATTGGCTGTCGGTGCTCGATGACCGCCCCGAACGCGCGCCCGACGACTGGGATCGTTCGCCCGCGGATTTTAGGCGACACAATTTCATACTGGGGTCCGAATACGGCACCGTGGCGATCACCGCGGCCTTGTGGTCGGAGGCCTCTCAGGAGTGGGACATCACGGAACTGGGCTTCGATCCCTTGGGCACACCCAAAGGCTTCTCGCGGGTGCGCTGGTAATCACCGAACGCCACGCCTGAGGGTTTCTTGGAACCGTCACAAAAGCATTGTTACAATAGTGAGTATACATTAAGGATGTGTCGTGCGCCGTTCATTGCCAAAGTTCTCGTCGTCAACCTCGGCGCTGCGCACCCTCCGACTTTGCGTATGGGCCTTGTGCGCGCTTCCCACCCTAACGGTCGCCGCGGAGGAGTCCGCTCCCGCTGCGTTCGATTCTTTTATGGGCCTCACGACGGCGGTGCACGCTCAGCTCACCTATACCGAACAAGAAACCTCGTCGTTTAACGCCCCTTATCAGGACGCCAACAGTCTGATCCCCAATCAAGGTCGCGAAACCTTCGACGCCACCCTGTCACTGGGGTTTTTGCTTGCGCCTCATCTGGAACTTTGGCTCGCGCCGGAACTCGACCAAGGGTTTGGCCTCAACAACACCTTAGGCTTAGCGGGGTTTCCCAGTGGCGAGGCGTATAAAATTGGCAGTCGTTACCCACGGCTGCGCTCCACACGCCTGCTGTTTCGCTACAACTCCGAAGGCGATGGCGAGGACGTTCAGCTAGAGGATGGGTTCACCCAAATAGCCCAAACGGTTAAAAGCAACCGATGGGTATTCACCATCGGCAAGATGAGTGTGGTCGATATTTTTGACAACGCGCAATACGCGCACGACCCACGCAATGATTTTTTAAACTGGAGCGTAATCGACACCGGCAGCTTTGACTACGCCGCCGACGCCTACGGGTATACGGTGGGGGCCGCGCTGGAACGCGTGCAAGGGGATTTTACGGGTCGAGTGGGTTTTTTTGACTTGTCGAACGTTCCCAATTCCGAACATTTGGAGCCGGGGTTTAAAGAATGGGAAGCGGTTTTCGAAACCGAATGGCGTTTTGATACCAGCGAACGGCCGGGCCGCGGCTTCCTCACGGTCTACGCGAACCACGGCAATATGGCCAAGCTCACCGACCTCGTGGATCCGATGACCCACGAGGCTTTCGATCCCGCGACTCGTCGGCAGTTCGCGACGCGCGTGGGCGCGAGCGTGAATCTCGAGAAAGCCCTCTCACCGACTTTGAATGTGTTCTTGAAAGCGGGCAAAGCGGACGGCCGTTACGAAGCCTATGAATTCACGGAAATCGATTCATCGCTCGCGGTGGGCTTGCAAAAGAACACCCCATTCGCCACGCGTCGTGACGATCGCTGGGGATTGGCGCTGGTGCGCAACGCCATTTCGGCCGATCGCATTCAGTATTTGGCCACCGGCGGCATGGGCATCCTAATTGGCGATGGGCAACTGCCCCATCCCGGGCCGGAATGCTTGGCCGAGTGGTATTACGCCTTTGCGTTAACGAAATCCTGGTGGCTGACCGTGGACGCCCAGCAAATCGTCCATCCCGCCTACAACCGCGATCGCGGGCCCGTGACCGTCGGCGCCATTCGACTGCATGGACAGTTTTGAAGGCACTGACGTCGTCCGGCGTGAACGAACGCCGGGAGCACGGCAGCGACCGACGCCGCCCCTTTTTTATGCATCATTTAATGATAAATATTCATAAAATTGTAACTAATTGATTTTAATATAAATAAATATTCAATATTTTATTGTTTTTTTGAATATTTATGCGTATGATGCTTCCCCCATGCCAAACTTGAACCCACCACTGGAGTCCACGCGCGCCACCGACGACCGTCGGGAGGCTTTGCGACGCATCATCAAAACCAGCGTCGTCAAGCGACAAGTGGAATTGGTGAAGCGCCTGCAACAAGAAGGCTTTAACGTCACTCAATCGAGCGTCAGTCGCGACCTGAGGGATTTGAGTGTGGCCAAAATCGGTGACCGCTACGTGATTGCCGACGCCACCGAGTCGAGCGCGTCCCACTCACCGGATTTGAATTCGATCGCCTCGCTGGTGTTGGGATTCGATCCGGCCGGCCCGCACTTAACCGTGATTCGCACCACCGTCGGTTCCGCGCCCAGCGTGGCGGCGGCACTGGACCGCGCGCAATGGCCTGGCGTCGTGGGCACGCTATCCGGTGATGACACCATTTTCGTCGCAACCGCCGATGCCGCCGCTCAGCAACGCATCCTGGTTCGCTTATCCCAATCTTTCTTACGTTAATCGAGCACCCATTATGGCTTCCGATCAATCCACGCCTATTCTGTTAGCTTTTTCAGGCGGCTTAGACACCTCCTTTTGCGTGCCGTGGCTCAAAGAGACCACCCAACGGCCCGTCATCACCGTCACCGTGGACACGGGCGGACTGAGCGACGCAGAGGCTGCGACCTTAGAGCAGCGCGCCTACGCGCTCGGCGCCTTAGAGCACCGCTTGATTCCCGCCAAAAAAGCCTATTTTGAAAAAGTGCTGCGCTTTTTAATTATGCTCAACGCCAGACGCGGCGGACTCTATCCCTATTGCGTGGGCGCCGAGCGCGTGTTGCAAGCCCAACTCATCGCCAGCGAGGCGCTGACCCTCCAGTCTCAAACGGTTGCGCATGGCTGCACCGCCGCGGGCAACGACCAAGTGCGATTCGAAGTCGCGCTGCGAACCTTGCATCCGAATTTGGAGATTCTCGCCCCCGTGCGCGACCAGGCCTTCAAGCGCCCTGAACAAGTGGCGTTCTTAGAACAACGTCGGTTGCCGATCCCGCCCTTTGGCGCGCGCTATTCGGTCAACCGCGGCCTGTGGGGCGTGACCATCGGTGGCACCGAAACCTTAACCTCAACCGGAACGATTGCGGAAGAAGCCTGGGTGCTCAGCGCCGGCGCGTTCGAACAGCCTCAGGCCACGGAAACCCACACGCTGGGATTTGAGTGCGGCATCCCCGTCTCTTTAGACGGCACCCCGCTCGATCCCGTGACCCTCATCGAAACCTTAGAAGCCCACGCGGCGCGCTTTGGCATTGGCCGTGGAATTCATTTGGGCGACACGGTGATTGGCACCAAAGGCCGGGTCGCGTTTGAAGCCCCGGCGGCCGAAGTCATTTTGACCGCTCATCGCGAATTGGAAAAACTGGTCTTGAGCGCGCGTCAATCGCGACTCAAAGACACGCTGGCGGCCCCCTACGGGGATTGGGTGCACGAGGGGCATCACCTAGACCCCGCGGCACGCGACATTGAGGCGTTTTTAATCTCTTCTCAATCCCGCGTCACCGGCACCGTTGCGGTCCGATTCAGACCCGGCAGCGTGTTTGTGGAAGGCGTGGATTCGCCCTACTCCCTCATGAAAGCGTCAAAAGGCGTGTACGGCGAGGCCGCTGGCGAATGGAGCGCGCAAGACGCGCTGGGCTACTCAAAAATGCTGGCCTTGCCCGGCACGTTCTACACCCGCGCCGGCAGTCGCGCCAACCCAGAGCAGAAGGGATAAGGCATGAAAAACATCATGGTCGATAAAATCGCCTCGATTACGCAAGCCTGTGGTTTAAAACACGAACTGCGCATCTCGGAGGACATTCCGTGCGAGGAAGGCGTGGTCGTCGCGGTTGAAATTTTGTCCAACAAAAGCACCTACAACACCCTTGAATTAACCTCCGGACGCATGGCCAAAGTCGCCAAGGGCGACATCGTGGTGGGCGCGTTAGGACACCGCAAGGCACTGTTTGGGTACTCCGGACACGTTCCAGAGTCCATCAAACCCAACGACGTGATCCAAATGCTCAACATCGGCGGCGTGTTGGGCGTGTGCGATTCCGTCAACCCCGACAAGGGTCAACCCTTCGACTGCAAAGTGTTGGGTGGCGTTTTGCAATTTCCGTTTTTAGGCGAACGCATCGGCGTTCCCGCGCGCATCGGGTTTCAGACTTTGGACATGAACGCCCGCCTAAATACCCACGGCGTTCCCGTCATCGCCCTCGCGGGCACCTGCATGGAAGCGGGCAAGACCGCCGCCGCCTGCGCCATTATTTCCAGAATGCGCCAACGCGGCTTGGTGGTTCACGCCTTTAAAGCAACCGGCGTGTCTTTGCGTCGCGACATCTTAGCCATGGAAGACGCGGGCGCGCGCGAATCGATGATCTTCACCGACTTCGGCATCGGCACGACGACGTCCAAAGTCGGTCCGGCGCTGACCCGTTCGATGCTCACCGCCTTATCCGAAGAGCGACCCGACGTCATCGTCTTTGAATTAGGCGATGGTTTACTGGGCACCTATGGCGTGGAGGCGATTTTATCGGCGCCGGATATTCGTGAAACGCTCTCGGCCGTGTTGCTGTCGGCAAACGATCCGGTGGCGGCCTGGGGTGGCGTCGAGATCATGCGCAATCGATTTAAAATCGAACCGTCCGTGATCACGGGTCCGGCGACCGACAACGCCGTGGGCGTCGACATCATTCAACGTGAAACGACCGTCGCCGCCATCAACGCGATCACCCACGGCGCTCGTTTGGGCGATCATTTAATTCAAGCGGCGGGATTGGCTGAGCGCTTCCCGATTGCCCAATGAACACCACCCCTCTGAACACCTTCGTCATCGGCGGGTCCGGTTATGTGGCGGGCGAACTCTTGCGCTTGCTGGCGCAGCATCCTCATTTGCACTCGCCCATCGCGATTTCCGAATCCCGACCCGGCGAATCCATTGCCGCCGCGTTCCCACATTTGTCACCGCTGGTCGGCGAGCAGTGCTTTCACAGCCTAGAGGACGCCAAACAACGGCTCGCCACGGGCTCCTCGTTAATCTTATCGGCGGCGCCGCACGGCGTGTCCGCCGCGCTTTTGGATGAGTTGATCCGCGTGGCAGAACGCGCTCAACAACCACTCAAGGTGGTGGACATCTCGGCGGACTATCGCTTTAAAGACGCCGCGCAATACGCAAACGTGTACGGGCACGCCCACGGGGCTGCCCACCGTCTTGGGGATTTCGTGTGCGGCCTACCGGAACACCTCGCGACCTCGCCCAACACCGCCTACGTCGCCCACCCGGGGTGCTTTGCCACGGCCATGTTGTTGTCGATCTGGCCACTGCTGCGCAATTCACTCACCGAAGACGAGTTTTTCTTAAGCGGCGTGACCGGCTCAACCGGTTCGGGCCGCAAGCCCAGCGACGGCACCCACCACCCCAAGCGACACAGCGACCTGTACGCGTATAACGCCCTCGCGCATCGCCACAGTCCCGAGGTTGCGCAGTTGTGTCAACACCTGACCGGCACCCTTCCGACCCTGCACTTTGTCCCGCACTCCGGTCCCTTTGCGCGCGGCATTCACATGACCGTTCAAGCCAAGCTGCGTCAGGACTGCGATCAGCGCGCCGTGCTCAACTGCTTCGAAGAGGCCTATGCCCACAGCGCCTTTGTGCGCGTGGTCAAAACCCCACCTCGACTCAAGGATGTGGTCGGAAGCAATTACGCCGAAATCGCGGTCAGCACCGATGGCCGCAGCGTTGCGGTCACCACGGTGATCGACAATTTGGTCAAAGGCGCGGCCGGCGGCGCGATTCAATGGGCCAATCGCCTCTTGGGATTTGCGGAAAACGCAGGCCTAACGGCGCCATCACTGGGCTACACCTAAACGGACTCTCGCATGTCGTACTTAGCGCAAGTTTTTCACCAATATCCCATCGAGGTCCACAGCGCTCACGGCGCGGTGTTGACCACGCGGGACGGTCGCCAGATCCTCGATTTCTACGGCGGACACGCCGTTGCGGCGTTGGGCTATGGCCATCCCCGTTGGCTGCAGGCCTTACAGTCGCAAGCACAAGCGGTGCTGTTTCAAACCAACGCCATCCCCATGGACGTGCGCGAACGCGCCGCGCAGCGTTTGGTCCAATTTTCGCAATTGCCCCTGAACAAGGTGTTCTTCATCAACTCCGGCGCCGAGGCCAATGAAAACGCCTTGCGCATCGCGTTCAGACTCACGCAGCGCTCCACCGCGGTACGCCTCGAACACGGTTGGCACGGCCGAACCGCCGCCGCCGGCGCACTGACCTCGGGCGCTGAAAAATGGTTTGGGTTTCCACGCGCGCCCTTTGATGTGCGCGTGGTGTCGCGAACCGACGCGGCGGCGGCGTGCGCGGGCATCACCGAAGACACCGCCTGCGTCATCGTCGAGCCGGTGCAAGGGCTCGCGGGCGCCTTTGCCTTAGAGGCGGCGTTTTTACACGCCGTGCGCGAGCGCTGCAACCAAACCGGCGCGTTGTTGATCTTTGATGAAGTGCAATGCGGCGTCGGTCGCACCGGCTTTCCGTTTGGCGCCAACCGCGTGGGCGTCACACCGGATCTGTTGACCACCGCCAAAGCGCTGGGCGCGGGGTTTCCGGTGTCCGCGTTGATGATGACCGACGCCATTGCCGCGCAATTGCCGCTCGAATCCTTAGGCACCACCTTTGGAGGCGGACCCATGGCCGCCGCGGTGGTCGAAGCCGTTCTCGACATTTTGGAGTCGGAGCGACTGTTAGAGAACGTCAACACCCTGAGCCGACGTCTGCACACACTGGCGGGCGTCGGTCCCGTCACCGCCGTTCAAGGCGCTGGGTTTTTGTTGGGGTTGCGCTGCACTCGGCCCGCCAAAGCAATCCAAGCCGAACTGCTGAGCAAAAACATTTTTGCCGGCACCGCTGCGGATCCGCACATTTTACGGTTGCTGCCGCCGTACACCTTAACCCTCGCTGAAGTCGATGCCCTGTTTCAAGCCTTGAGTGAGATCGCGCCATGAGTGTTTCTCGTTTCATCGATTGCGCCGACTTTTCGCACGAGGAGATCAGCGACCTGATTGCGCTTGCGCATCGTCTGCAACATCGCCCCGAACCCGACGCGCTCAAAGACAAAGTATTGGGCCTATTGTTTTTAAACCCGTCGCTCAGAACCTTGGCCTCCATGCAATCGGGCATGGCGCGCTTGGGCGGATCGTCCTTCGTCATCACGCCCGGTCAAGGCACGTGGGCCATGGAATCGCGCTTGGGCGTGAAAATGGACGGGGTGGCCGCGGAACACTTGCGCGAAGGGCTGCCCGTGCTCGCCGGCTACTGCGACGCCTTAGGGATTCGCGCCTTCGCCCAGGGCAAAGACTTAGCGCACGATGTGAGCGACCAGGATTTTCTAGACATGGCGCAACTGACGACGTGCCCATTGGTGAACTTAGAATCCGCCATCAATCACCCCTGTCAGGCGCTGGCGGATTGGAAAACCTTAGACGATCAAGCCATTCCCAAACACGCGAAAGTGGTGCTCTCCTGGGTTCCTCACCCGCGCGCATTGCCCCTAGCGGTGCCGGCGGCGGCTTTGACCATGGCCGCGCAACGCGGCCACGACGTGGTCATCGCCAATCCCGAAGGCTTTGACCTGCCCCAAGCCGTACTCGAAAAAGCACAACGCCTCGCCGCGCTCAATGGCGGCCGCATCCGACAAACCCACTCCCAGAAAGAAGCGTTTGAGGGCGCTCGGGTTATTTACGCCAAGGAATGGGGCACCACCCAAGACTACGGCAACGCCGAGGCCTACAGCGTGCGCGCGGCGCAACATCTGGACTGGCAGATTACCCAGGCGTCCTTAGCGTCCGCCGGGCCCGATGCGCGCCTCATGCATTGCTTACCGGTGCGGCGCAACGTCGCGGTCAGCGAGGACGTACTCGATGGCCCGCGCAGCATCGTCGTGCCCCAAGCCCACAATCGCTTGTGGGTTCAAATGGCCATTCTGCACCGCTTACTGAGTCGCCCGACCCATTAGTTTTCTCATTTATTCACTTTGGAACTTCGCTATGAACTACCGACCCGAACAAGCCGCCGCCATCAAAGCCATGCGCAATGCCGCCCCCTACATTCGCATGTATAAAGGCAAAGTCTTTATCGTCAAAGTCGGCGGCGCCATTTTTCAATCGATTCAATCGGTGCGCGCCATCATGGAGCAAATTGCCATCCTGCGACAGGTGGGCATGCGCGTCGTCATGGTCCACGGCGGCGGCCCACAAATGGACGACATGCAGCGCTCGATGGGAATTGAACCCGTGATGGTCGACGGCCGTCGGGTGACCGATGAAAAGACCCGCGACATCAGCGTCATGGTGCTCAATGGCTTATTAAATACCCAGTTGGTCAGCGTGGCGCGTGAAATGGGAATCGATGCCGTCGGCATGTCTGGCGCCAGCGGCGGCTGCGTGATCGCGAAGCGACGCGGCCCGGTCAAAACCCACAGCGGCAAAACCGTCGATTATGGCGAAGTGGGCGACGTTGCAACCGTCAAAGCGGACGTGCTCTTAACGCTGTTGGATGCCGATCAAATGCCCATCATCAGCCCCCTGTGCTGCGACGCCGACGGCCACGTATTGAACATCAACGCCGACACGGTCGCGGCGGAAATCGGCGGCGCGCTCAAAGCGGAAAAACTGCTGTTGTGCACCGGCGCGGCGGGTATTTTTTCGGATTTGGCCGACCCCTCAACGCTCATCTCCTACACCGATTTGGCTGGGTTAAAGCGTTTGGAGTCCTCGGGCTCGTTTGCGGACGGCATGATGCCTAAAGCGTCGGCGATCGAAAAAGCTCTGCACGGCGGCGTGCGACGCGTGCACGTTTTAAGTTTCAAATCTCCAGACGCGCTGTTGGCGGAGGTCTTTACCAACGAGGGCCTGGGAACGCTGATCGTCGCCGACATCAAAGCCCTGACGGCGGCCGAAACCAGCGCGCCCTCGGGCGCCTGAGTGACGGCCGTGAGCGTGCGAGCATTGCAACAACCACAGAATCGGGAAGCCACCTTATGAGTCGGTTATGGGATAAAGGATCCAAGCTGGATGATCGCATCCTTCAATTCACCGCAGGCGAGGATCATCGTTGGGATGAACGACTGGTGGCGTTTGACATTGAAGGCAGCCTGGGCCACTTGATGGCCTTGGAAGCCGCGGGGCACATTTCCAGCGCCGATGCCAACACCCTGCGCGCAGCGCTGGACTCCATTGCCAAGTCGCATCAAGCCGACGAATGGCACATCAGCCTTGAAGAAGAGGACAGTCAAACGGCCATTGAGTCCAGATTGATCAAGCGTTGCGGCCCCTTGGGGGGACGCATCCACTTGGGTCGCTCGCGCAACGATCAAGTATTGACCGCGCTGCGGTTGTATCTGTTGGCCGAATCGCGACAGTTGATTCAAGGCGTTCAAAACGTCATCGATGCGCTCGAGCGTTTGGTGACGCGTCAAGGCCAATGCCCCTTGCCGGGGTACACCCACATGCAGCAAGCCATGCCAAGCTCGGTGGGGCTCTGGGCTCAAGGCTTTGCCAGCGAGTTGGCCTGCGACCGGGATGGCATTAACGCCAGCCGCCGACGCTTATCCAAATCGCCACTGGGGTCCGCCGCCGGCTACGGCACGCCCGGCGTGGAATACCCCCGTTATGTGGCGGCACAGTTTTTGGGCTTTGACGTCGTTCACGAACCCGTGACCGCCGTGCAATTATCCCGCGGCAAAGCCGAGTCTCAATTGTTGTTCGAATTGCATTTATTCATGAACGACGCGGCGCGACTGGCTCAGGATTTATTATTGTTTTACACCCAAGAATTCGCGTTCGTGCGGCTGCCCGAGTCCTTCACCACAGGCTCGTCCATCATGCCGCAAAAACGCAATCCGGACGTATTTGAACTCATTCGCGGGCGATCGGCGAGCTCGCTGGCGTGTCTGAATGAGGCGCTGGGGATATTTTCGCGGTTGCCGAGCGGTTATCAACGCGACCTGCAACTCATCAAAGCGCCGTTATTTCGGGGCATCGACTTAGCCCTTGCGGTGATGGACATTTTGCCTACGGCCATTGATGGCGTGGAATTTCAGGCGGATAAAATTCGATTGGACGCTGGAATTTACACGGCTGAACAGGCTAACCGAATCGTCGTCAATGAAGGCATTCCATTTCGAGAGGCCTATCGACGCGTCGGCAGCGAAATTAATAAGCGCCAACCCTAAGAGGGGACCGGTTCGCAACCGGGTTGATGAAGAAAGGCCAAGACGGACGCGCTCCGCTTGGCCTTTTTTACTCGCTCCAATCCACCACTCCTAAAAGGTCACCACACTGCGAATGGATTCTCCGCGGCGCATGAGGTCAAAGGCGTGGTTGATGTTGTCGATGGGCATCACGTGCGTGATGAGGGGATCAATTTGAATTTTTCCATCCATATACCAGTCCACGATTTTGGGCACGTCGGTGCGACCCCGGGCCCCACCAAACGCGGTGCCTTTCCACACGCGGCCAGTCACCAGTTGGAAGGGGCGCGTTTTGATCTCCTGACCGGATCCCGCCACTCCAATGATGATGGACTCGCCCCAGCCCCGATGGCAACACTCCAATGCCTGTCGCATCAAATCAACATTGCCCACACACTCAAAGCTGTAGTCTGCGCCGCCATCGGTCAAATGCACCAAGTAGGCCACCAAATCCCCGTCGACTTCTTTGGGATTGACGAAATGCGTCATCCCAAATTGCTCCGCCAGCGGTTGTCGGGCCGGATTAATGTCCACGCCAATGATTTTATTAGCCCCCGCAAGACGAGCGCCTTGGATCACATTGAGCCCAATGCCACCCAGCCCAAACACCACCACGTTAGCGCCCGGCTCCACCTTGGCGGTATTGATGACCGCACCAATTCCCGTGGTCACGCCGCAGCCGATGTAACAGACCTTTTCAAAGGGCGCGTCGGGTCGAATTTTCGCCACCGCAATTTCCGGCATCACGGTGTACTGTGAAAACGTTGAACAACCCATGTAGTGATGAACCATGTCCTTACCGATTGAAAATCGGCTGGTCCCATCCGGCATCACGCCTTTGCCCTGGGTTGCTCGAATCGCGGTACAGAGATTGGTTTTGTGCGAGGTACAGCTTTTGCACTCCCGACACTCGGGGGTATACAGCGGGATCACGTGATCGCCCGGCTTCACGCTGCTTACGCCCGCGCCCACTTCCACCACGACGCCGGCACCCTCATGCCCAAAAATAACCGGGAATAGCCCCTCCGGATCGGCACCGCTTAAGGTGAACTCATCGGTGTGACAAACACCAGAGGCTTTGATTTCAATGAGAACCTCCCCAGCCTTGGGTCCTTGCAAATCAACCTGGATGACCTCTAATGGCTTCCCCGCCCCGACCGCCACCGCCGCCTTAGTCTTCATAAAATGCCCCTACTCTCTGGTATTAATTCGCCAAAAGTTGGCCTAAGCTTACGCTATAATAGCGCGCAACGCGCCCGTAGCTCAGCTGGATAGAGTACTTGGCTTCGAACCAAGTGGTCGGGAGTTCGAATCTCTCCGGGCGCGCCATTTTTCAATCAGAACACAAACCGTCACGTCGACACATACCCGGCATCAATTGTTTTCGCGTTCGAACCGAGCGACGCAAGTGACACGGGCCGTCTTGAGGCATCAATAGTAAGACCGTGCGCCCTAGGCCACCGCAGCGGCAAAGGCGGCGTATAAATCTCCTGGTAACGGATGGTCCAATTTCCACGTAATCTTCATTGGCATTTCAGACTCATGACTCACGTAAGTGGCGCCACCTATAAAGTAAAAACACCTCTCGAATGAATGCTCTCTGGCAAACAACATAACCTTTGAACCCAGCGCCACGTGATTCTGATACCGCAGGCCGGTCGGGTGGCCTGCCCTTGTTTTCGCTTGGCTTTCCCAATGGATTAATTCTCGACTGATTGCATAGTCACGATACCGAGTGGTTGGGGAAAAATGTCCTTTGGTTTTATCCAATGTAAATGCCATCAAATCGGCATTCACTTGATTCGCCCACAAAACGCCTTCAAACCAGGGTCGTGTTCGGGCTGTTTCTCCCACTCCGCACGCCGCCAAAATTTCAATTCGGGTATACCGCGCACGAATTGCCAGCGGAACATCAACAATCACTTCAAATGGAATTGAAACGTGCGATATTTTCGATTTTAAATACTCAAAGACTTCTTCGAGCTCCGCCAACACTTGAGGGTGCTGCCAGACCAACACCAACGACTCCTCAAGCGAACAATCCTTCGGTACTATTTGATCAACCAGCGACGCCATGAGCATGCGCAGGTAACGTCGCTCATTCACGGTCAGCGCTTCCAATTGCGGCAACGACTCAGAGCTCACAAATCGCTTGTACACATTCAATCGTTCTAGATCGTCAACGTGCAGCAATCTGCCCACCGCACTTAACAACGCCCTCTCGTGCTGCCCCGACACAGGGACAGGGAGAACAGCATCCCGACACAACTCAGTCCAGCTCTTATTTCCCGAATACACATCTTCCAATTCCAAGCCCGTTTCAAATAAGAATGTACCGATCGAAACAGTTCCACTAGAGGCCACCAACTTTCTTAATTCACTTACTTTTGAGCCCCATCGATTGGGCACGGATCGGCGAATGCTTTCCAAAACAATATCACTGGACACCCGATCAAGTTCCATATGGCAGCCAGCCGGAAGATACGGAAATTGATCCGCGATGTGTTGTTCAAGTTGACGTCGGGTGAGGCGCAGAAAAGAGCGAAACTTCAAATCGAATCTGAAATCACGGTGCGGCTTTCCAACAAAGTCCAAAACGGTACAACTCGATTTGTTGGCGCATTTTCTCAACCCCCGACCCAGTTGTTGCAAAAAAAGCGTCGCACTCTGCGTGGGGCGTAATAAGAGCAGCGTATCAACTGACGGAACGTCAACTCCCTCATTAAACAAATCAACAGAGAAAATAACATTGACTTCCTTTTTAGCCAATTGTTGTAACGCAGACTGCCGCGCTTGGGATTCGGTATCAGACCAAATCGCCAACGCTTTTATGCCGGCCTCATTAAATCGTTTAGCCATAAATCGAGCGTGATTGACGCTAACGCAAAACCCGAGTGCCCTGATCTGATTCACATCACGAACTCGGCTAACCAATTCCCGTATAACTTGTTTAACCCAGTGATCATTGCCGGTGTATACATTTGTCAACGCGTCAACGTCATAACCGACGCCACGGGTAAACGGCAAAGACGATAGATCTTGCCCATCGTATATACCAAAGTACTCAAAAGGAACCAGTCGCTGCTGATCAATGGCATCCCACAATCGCAGCTCGGCCGCCACTCGGCCGCCAAAATAGTTCAATATCGACAGCCCATCAGCCCGCTCAGGGGTGGCCGTCAATCCAAGCAGCTCCACGGGCCTCAAATGCTCCAACACGCGCCTATACGATTCGGCTGCGGCATGGTGAAACTCGTCAATAATAACGACGTCGAAGTAGCTCGGCTCGATGGTTTTCAAGCCATTGGAATTTAAACTTTGTATGGAGGCGAAGACGTGCTCAAATTCCTTCGGCCTATCGCCGTCAACCCACATTTCACCAAATTGAGCATCCCTCAAGGCGTGCCTAAATGTAGCAACGGATTGCGTCAAAATCTCTTTGCGATGTGCGATAAATAACAATCGGGATCTGGATAACTTATCTCGCAACTGTGCATAGTCCACCGCGGACATTACGGTTTTTCCGGTGCCTGTTGCCGACACGAGCAAATTTTGGTGATGCCCTTGTTGTCGTGCTAACGCTATTTGTTCTAATAATCGCTCTTGAAACGGCTCTAACCGGAATTCAAAAGGACTAAGATAAATCTGTGGGCCATCACTCTTTTCCGATTGAGTTCGCTCAATAAATTGATCGTGCTCGTAACCAATAAAATCATCACTGTTCCAATAGGTCTCAAATAAAGCCTCTACTTTATCAACAACATCCGGATTGCGAGAACCTGAAAACCGCGCATTCCACTCTAATCCGCTCACCTGCGCCGAGTGCGTCAGATTCGAGGAGCCGATGAATGCTGTCGAGAAACCTAAACTTCTTTTGAACAACCACGCTTTGGCGTGCAAGCGCGTGGTCGATTCGTCGTAGGAAACCTTAATTTCAGCACCGATGCTTTTTAACAATTCCAACGCGGCCACTTCAGTTGACCGAGTGTAGGTAGTGGTTAATATTCGTAGTGGCTTGCCTAATTGACAGTGCCGTCGTAACGACTCAACCATAGGTCTAATGCCGCTTCGCCGAATAAATGCCATCACCAGATCAATGCGCTCTGCGGAGGGTATTTCGCTTATTATTTGGTTGCCGATGCGCGGCTCGCCATTTGCATTGGTTAAAAGAGCAGTATCCAGCAAACTCGTAATCGGCTCGGCGATCTTGTCAACGGTCCCGTCTGGCCTATAGCCCGATATGGCACTGAGAATTCGTGGTGGAAGCGCTAATTTTTCTGGCAGAAGTTCGCCACGACTTGTCGAATCAACAATCAGTTGCACCAACTTTTGAACCAGTTCACCACCAATTTCAATTCGATCTTTTCTATCCAGTGTGGCAATTGCAATTTGTATTACTTTGGCCAAATGCAACGCCAAACGATCCGGCGCTTCCTCTTCATGTAAATTAGCGTGAACTGCTGTCAGGCGATTGTCCAAGTGCTGCAGCTGTTCCACAACCGATTCAGTCAGCATTAATTGGTATAGACCGCGTTTTAAATTATTCATACTGAGAGTCTATTTCATTGCACAGAATTATTCAAAGCATTGACGATTCATTATTTTCGTTCTTCACAATTTTTTCAATGTTATCTGGGGCGCCAAATGGATTACTCAGTGGGCTTTGATAAGATTTCAAGACATTACGGCTCTTCCAGGAAAGTATGCTGGTCAGCACTTTGATCGACACCATTGGTTTCTATCCGAATTCGGCGTACCCGATTGCCGTCGTTTGGTAAGCCTATTTCTGCCGCACCATTGGACAGAACATCATCAACGCGTACTCCATCGACGGCTGAACATGCACATCATTTTTAACGTGACGTGGGCCAAATAATCAAGGAGAGAAAACAACTATCCAATCAATGAAAATAGACCTCACTCGCGGGCACATCCCTGTGGCGGGCGATCCGGTCTGCTGAGTTGCGGCAGAAATCCGTCAATCCCGACTCGCGCCGCAGCCCTTCGCACCAACCGAGTCACAATCGACGCAAATATGAACTCATCGCGCCGCAACACAACCCTAGCTACCCACCTCAAGGACTTGGCCCCAAGCGCTAATAATCGGTAAGATAGCCATCAGTTCACGCCATTTCCGGGTTAACCGTTTTCAGAGAGGCCTTATATGACACCGCATTATCGTTGGAAAATTTCGCTCGGGTTGCTCGCCATCGCTGCGATGGCTCCGTCTCACGCCAACCCCACGGTTGACCCCAAAGCGGAGGCACGCGCGATTTTCGAACACGCCATACACGTCGAAAGCTCCCTGGGCAAAGGCCAAGTGCCGGCGTTGGCGCAATCGTTGGCAGAACGCTTTAAAGCCGGCGGATTCCCAGAGAACGATATTCACATCCTTCCCTTTAAAGAGACCGCCTCGCTGGTGGTCCGATACCGAGGAACGGGCAAGGGTGGGAAGCCCATTGCGCTCATGGCGCATATGGACGTCGTGGCCGCCAACCGCTCGGACTGGCAGCGCGACCCATTCACATTAGTCGAAGAAAACGGCTATTTTTATGGCCGCGGCACCGTGGACGTCAAGCAAGAGGTGGCTCTGTTAACAGAGACTTTTTTGAATTTAAAGCGCGAACACTATGTGCCCAGTCGCGACCTCATTTTAATTTTTAGTGGCGATGAGGAAACCGCTCAAGACTCCATTGATGACGTGGTCAAAAATCATCGCGACTTGGTCGACGCCGAATTTGCGCTCAATGGCGATGGCGGCGGTGGCGGGCTGGACGATAAGACCGGCGCGGCCACGGAGTATTTCATTCAAGGCGCCGAAAAGACGTCGGCGGGCTTTCTCCTCTCGACTGAAAACCCGGGCGGCCACAGCTCGCAACCGCGCAACGACAACGCCATTTACGACATCGCCAATGCGTTGACGCACATTCAGCACTACACTTTTCCAGTCCGTTTCAACGATTGGACCTTAGGGGAGTTCAAAGCCAGTCAGGGGTTAAATGCCGGCCCGTTGGGACAGGCGATGAAAGCCTTCTCAAGCAATCCCCACGACGTTAAAGCGGCGCAGGTCATCGCCCAATACCCACACCTGGTGGGCAAAATCCGAACCACGTGCGTGGCCACCATGATGACGGGAGGACACGCCGAGAACGCGCTGCCTCAACACGCGGAAGCCACCATCAATTGCCGTATATTTCCAGGCACCCCTGCGAGTGAGGTTCAGGCGACGCTGCAAAAGCTCGCCGGACCCAAAGTCAAAATTACCTCCATTTATAAGCCGCTGGAGTCTGCGCCATCGCCCTTACGCAACGACGTCGTGAACGCCGTCACAGCGGCAGTCCATCTCAATTATCCCAACGCTCAAATCATTCCCTCCCAAGCCGCGTATGCGACCGATGGCGCGGTGATGCGAATGTACGGCATTCCAACCTACGGCGTCGGCAGCACGTTTATCAAAGCCTCCGACGAATTTGCGCACGGCCTCAATGAACGCATTCCGGTGCAGAGCTTTTACAATGGCCTGAGTTATTGGGATCACTTGTTAAAGGCGCTGACCGGACCCGCACACTAAGCGCCCCGCGGAATAACAACCCATCAAAAAAGGGTCTCAGACGGCAATCTGAGACCCTTTATTCATCCTCTGATGGGTAGCCCATCAGCCGCTTGCATTCAGCGCGCTTGGTGACTCTGAACCTTCGGCAAATATCGGTCACGCAACAAGGTTTGTCGCGTCACTAAGCTCTGTTCGTGTCCATCCAACCAAACGCTCTGCACCAATGAGCTCATCTCCAGCGGGTCGCCACTCCACACGGTCAGATTCGCACGACGTCCGACGGCCAGACGACCGTACTCCCCGTCCACACCAAAGATTTGGGCCGGGGTTACGGTGATCGCCGCCATCGCCGTATCCCAATCCAATCCATGAGCAACCGCATTGCCCGCGGCTTGACGCAACTTGCGCGCCATCGCTTGGTCTTGAGCGGTCAAGCTGAAGGCAATCGCCACGCCGGCTTTATGCAAGCGCGCCGCGTTTTCCATGGTGCTGCCGATTTGGTCGAAGGACTCGGGCAAATCGGTCAAGGGATCCAACACCACTGGCACGTGCTGCGAGGCAAGCAAAGAGCTCACTCGCCACGCTTCCGCACCGCCCACAATAATGGGCTTCAATTTGTGCTTCAGCGCGTACGTGACGCCTTCACGAATGTCGGAGGCTCGATTGGCGTACAACAAGACCGTGCCCGAATGCTCCAGCAGTTGCTTCATGACCTTGCGGCCCTCTGGCGTCAGCACGTGGTTGTCGTCCTGATCCTTCGCGTTGCTTAGGGCCTCATTGAAGGCTTGGTCGAGCCACATATACACCGCCGCTCGCGAGCCTCCCGCCAAATCCGCGCCCGTACGCCCAAGTTGAACGCTCAGATAATGCGGACCACGCGGCCCGCGCCCATCAAAGCGAGCGATGGCGGTTTGGCCACTGATGACGCTGCCATTGCTGGCGCCGCGGCGACTGTACGGGGCACCCGGAACAATCACGCCAAAGCCAATCCCCTCAATCCGCGACACGCTCAGCGCGGTGGATTCCGGGTTAAACGCCAGACTCGGATCAAACTCTGGGCGCATTTGCCCCAATCGCAAGGTGCTGTCATCGGTCTGGGATTCCGAATCGACTTCGCGAACTCCGAATTCCGCCAGACCGCCAAACAACGCCGGCGTGACCACCGCGCCATTTAATTCAATGACGCGAGCGCCCGGCGGCGTCGCAATCGCCTCCCCCATGGCTTTGATGACGCCATCCTCAATCACCACCGAACCGTGACCGATGACGCCACCCGCGCCCTCCGTCACCAGTCGACCATTGTGCAACACCACGGTTTCGGCAGACACGTTCATACTGGCAGCCAACACGCCGCCCATCATCATTGCGATTAACTTGGTTTTCATGGGCTCACTCCATTGGCAGCGGATTGTCCTAACATAAAGTCACTGCGCGGCGTTGCGGCCGGGTGCGCCCGGTCAAACTGCAGTACGCCATCAATGTAGATGCGCTCCGTGATGCTGTAGGTGCTAAATGGGTCCGTGCTCCACACCACCACATCCGCCATTTTTCCGACTTCAATGGTGCCCACCTTATCGTCAATTTTCAACGCTTTCGCTGGGTTTTGAGTGATCCATTGGATCGCGTGCTCGGGGGTGATTTTCAAGCCCATGGCGTTGCCGTGAGCCATCGCTTTCGCGGCTTCTTGATTCAACCGCTGAATGCCTTCTTCCGAATCCGAGTGAACGATTGCGCAACTGTTGGGCGCCAAATCCACCAAGGCGATGTTTTCTTGAATGCCGTCATTGGCCTCCATTTTAAAGCCCCACCAGTCCGCCCACATCGCGGCGCAAATGTGCTTTTCCGCTAAACGATCGGCAATCTTATACGCTTCAACGGCGTGATGAAACGCGGCGATGGTGTAGCCAAACTCTTGTGACAAATCGATGGCTTGAGCCATTTCATCGGCGCGATAACAGTGCATTTGAACGTCAATCTCGCCATTCAAAACCGACGCCAAGGTATCCAGCCGCAGGTCGCGTTTGGGTTCGTGCGCTTTCGCCGCACGGTCACCGCCCGCGGCCACGTCCTCGCGGTATTTCTTCCACTCCGCCAAATAGGATTTGGCTTCGACCCATTGGGCTCGGTACCCCGCCATATTGCCCATACGCGTCGAAGGCGCCGTGTTGCGACCCTTCCCATAGACGCGCTTGGGATTTTCACCACAGGCCATTTTGAGTCCCTGGCGCGCGCCTGGGAATTTCATGGCTTGCACCGTGGTCGCGGCGACGTTTTTTAACACCGCCGATCGGCCGCCAATGAGGTTGGCTGAACCCGGCAATATTTCAAGGGTGGTGACGCCGCCTTCCAGCGCCATTTCGAATCCGGGGTCTTGAGGCCAAACGGAGTGTTCTGCCCAAACCTGTGCAGTGCTGGGCGCAGTGGCTTCGTTGCCGTCGTCATTGCCCTCCGTCGACGGCGATGGGTAAACACCCAAATGAGAATGGATGTCGATAATGCCGGGAGTGATCGTCTTGCCGGCGACGTTGATGACCGTGGCGCCCGCGGGTGCGGTCAGATGCGCGCCAACCGCCGCCACTTTGCCATTTTGCAGCAGCACATCGGCGTGCTCCAATCGCGTTCCATTCCCCACCAAGACCGTTCCATCTTGCAACAACACCGGTGTGCTGTTTTGGACGGCGTACGTGGATGGGTACGGATCTTTCGCGCCATCAAAGCTGGATCCCAAGGCGGTGAGCGAAATCGTCAAGGCGACTCCACCCAAACTGAATCGTTGAATTAACTTGGTCATTACTCTCCCCTAATCACCCGTTGATCAAAAACACACCAATACCCCTTCGGTTGATGCGGTTTGCGTTACAGTGTACCTCAGCCGGCCTACGCGAATTGGGAAAACGAAACGTGGTAATCTGATGCTATGCACCAATTAATTCGTCGTCATCTTACTGTGGTCGTCTGCGTCGTCGTAATGAGCGGACTGGCCGCGTGCGGACAAAAAGGCCCGTTGATTAAACCCGCGCCGCAACCCGCGGGCCAACACGATGCCGACCCTAAAGCCGCGTCGCCCGCCGTCAACGCCCCGAAACCGTCCACCCCACACTAACCCCGTTTTATGAACTCGTTTAAAAACCCCATCGTCCTCATTGACGGCTCGTCGTACCTGTATCGGGCGTTTCACGCGCTGCCGCCACTGACCAACTCCCAGGGCGAACCGACGCAAGCGATCAAGGGCATGGCCAATATGCTGTTAAGAGCGTTGCGCGAGTGGGGAAGCGGCCCGATTGCGGTCGTCATGGATGCCAAAGGCCCGACGTTTAGAGACGAGATCTACGCCCAATACAAATCGCACAGACCCCCCATGCCGGAGGAACTGCGCGCCCAAGTGGAGCCGTCGCTGGCGTTGATCGAAGCGCTTGGATTTCCGTTGTTGCAAATCCCAGGCGTCGAAGCCGACGACGTGATTGGGACACTGGCTACGATGGCGGTGGCCGCGGGCCGCGACGTGCTCATTTCCAGTGGCGACAAAGACCTCTCGCAATTGGTCAACGAGCACGTGCATTTGGTTAATACGATGACCAACACGCGCCTCGACGCCGAGGGAGTTTTTCAAAAATTTGGGGTGCGGCCTGATCAATTTGTCGATTATTTGGGATTGGTGGGAGACACCTCGGACAACATTCCCGGCGTCCCGAAAGTGGGTGAAAAAACCGCCGCAAAGTGGCTGTCGCTGTATCAAACGGTTGAAGAACTCGTGCAAAAACAGCATGAAATCACTGGCAAAGTTGGCGAATCGTTGCGAGCCCACTTGGACGATTTATATTTATCTCGAACCCTGGCGCGCATCAAAACCGACCTCAGTCTTCCGGTTGCCATCCACGAACTGAACTTAAGACCACAACACCGTGAGCGCTTAAGAGAACTGTACAGCCGTTTTGAATTTCAATCCCTGTTGACGAGTCTAAGCGACGATGCGTCGCACACCGGCGGCGAATCCAACACCCACGACGAGGCCCCTCGCGCCGTTGCCAGTCGTGGCAGCGCGTCGCGCAAGGCCACGCCGACCCAAACGCCATCGCCGTCCGCCGCATTGGCACCGCCAGCGGCGCACAGCGCTCTGACCGCCAACCCCGAGACGCGCACGGAAATCGTGTTGACCGAACACCAACTGGCGCAGTGGGCCGAACGCGTGGATCACGCAGCGGTTTTTGCCTTCGATACCGAAACCACCGGCCTGGATTATTTTTCATCGCAAATCGTCGGCGTTTCGATTGCCACCACCATCGGCCACGCCGCCTACATTCCAATCCAACACCAGTATCCCGGTGCCCCAGCGCAATTGAGCGCCGAGGTCGTATTTCAGGCGCTGGGGCCTCATTTGGAGAATCCGAAAAAAATCAAAGTTCTGCATCACGCAAAATTCGATCAGCACATGTTGGTGAGTTCAGGACGGTCTCTCAAAGAACCCTGGGACGACACCATGCTGCAATCCTATGTTCTCAACAGCGTCGCCGCTCGTCACAATATGGATGCGCTCGTCGAGCATTATTTGGGACTCACATCGATCCCCTTCGAGGGCATTGCTGGCAAAGGCGCCAAGCAATTAACCTTTGATCAAATCGACATTGAAACGGCGGCGCGCTACGCCGCCCAAGACGCCGATTACACCTTGAGACTGTATGAGTATTTTCAAAACGTACTGACCCAGGATCCCCCACGTTTAAAGCTGTACAACACCCTAGAACGTCCAGTCTCGGCGGTGCTGTGGGAAATGGAACGAAATGGCGTCAAAGTCGATATTCACTTTTTGACGCGCCTGAGCCAAGAGTTTGGCGAACGCTTGCGAAGCATTGAACAAGACGCCATTGCGCAGGCGGGAGAACCCTTCAATCTCGACTCGCCCAAACAACTGCAGCATATTTTGTTCGCCAAAATGGGCATCGCCCCACTGCGAAAAACCCCGACCGGCCAGCCGTCGACGGCCGAGGATGTGCTCGCGGAACTGGCCGAGGAGCACGAACTCCCCAAACTCATCCTGCAACATCGCGAGTTGGCCAAGCTCAAAAGCACCTACACGGAAGCGCTGGTCAAACTCATTCACCCCAAAACGGGACGCATTCACACCCACTATCACCAAGCCACCACCATCACGGGGCGACTGTCGTCGTCTAACCCCAATCTGCAAAACATCCCGATTCGCACCCCGGAAGGGCGTCGCATCCGTCAGGCCTTTGTCGCCCCTTCCGGCTACAAAATTATGGCAGCGGACTACTCGCAAATTGAATTGCGCATTATGGCCCACCTCTCTCAAGACGAGAATTTATTGCGCGCCTTCAGTTTGAACCACGACATTCACGCCGCGACCGCCGCCGATATGTTTAATCTTGACATCAACGCGGTCACCAGCGCCCAACGGCGCGCCGCCAAAGCCATCAACTTTGGATTGATGTATGGCATGCAGGCCTTTGGACTGGCCAAGCGCCTGGAAGTGTCCAGAAGCGAAGCGCAAGCGTACATCGATCAATATTTCGAGCGATTCAAAGGCGTTCGTCGCTACATGGAGCACATCAAAGCCTTTGCACACGAGCATGGCTTTGTGGAAACCGTCGACGGTCGGCGATTATTTCTACCGGACTTGAGCTCCAAGAATCGGTCGTTGAGCCAATACGCTGAACGCGCGGCGATCAACGCCCCGATGCAAGGCACCGCCGCCGACATCATCAAGCACGCCATGCTGGCCGTCTCCGAATACCTGCACACCTCCCAGGTGAATTGTCGACTGCTGATGCAAGTACACGACGAATTGGTGTTTGAGGTGGATGAACGCAAAGTCGATGAAATCAGCTCTGAAATCAAACATCACATGGAGCGCATCAACCCACTCTCCGTGCCGTTGATTGTGGAAATTGGCGTCGGGGCAAATTGGGACGAGGCGCATTAACGGCGCCGCGCTGGGCGCGGCCATGAGATCGGCGGCACTATTTATTCGGATGGGGTGAAACTTTTTCGACGCCCGCGGGTCTTATTCCTTAACCATCGTGATGGTTCCCGTTGTCTCCCTCAACGGGTGACTCGATACTCCCCATTATCCCGGCGTTGGTTCACCACCGTCGGGTCTCTTTTGGCGCAAATACCGTTTTAAGAACGAACGCGCCTCATCGACCCCAATTTTTTGGGTTGCACTGAACAACTGACAACTGGCGTGCCCCTGCAGCAGGGCTTCCGTGTCGTGGCGTATTTTGAGCTTTTCGTGGTGCGCCAATTTATCCGCCTTGGTCAGCAAGACGTGGACCGCGCGCCCACAGGACACGGCAAAATCAATCATTTCAAAATCTTGGTCCTTGAGACCGCGGCGGGAGTCCACGATCAAAAACATGACTTTCAACCCCTCTCTTGATCGAAAGTAGGTCTCGAGCAGGCCTTGCCAGTGATCCTGTATGGCCCGCGGCACCTTCGCAAAGCCATAGCCGGGCAAATCCGCCAGGCTCATGCCGGGCGCCAGCTCGAAAAAATTAATCAATTGGGTGGCGCCCGGGGTCTTGGAGGTTTTGGCCAAGCCTTGCCGCTGGGTAATGGCGTTGATGGCGCTGGATTTTCCCGCATTGGAGCGGCCGGCAAAGGCCACTTCGGCCCAGGAACCCGCCAAAAACTGCTGTGGCGCGTTGGCGCTTTTGATAAATCGAGCGTTGGGAAAAGCGGACATCGTGTAGAATTACAGGCCTTTGGAAGATCAAGTGTAACAGGCTAGACCGTAGGCAATGGAGTGATGGCGACATGAAGCGATGGGTTAAGCAATGGGCAATCGTGAGCGCGATGGTGGGATTGGTCGGTTGGACGTCCCAAGCTGCTGAAATCAAGGGTGACGCACAAGCCGGTGCCACCAAAGCCGTGGTGTGCGGCGCCTGCCATGGGGGCACGGGCAATTCCGTCAACCCCGTTTGGCCCAATCTGGCCGCTCAACACAGCCAATACATTGTCGAACAGCTCCAGATGTTGAAGTCAGGCGTGCGCGTTGCGGCGCTCATGAACGCTCAAGCCGCTAATCTGTCGGACCAAGACATGGCGGACTTGGCCGCTTATTTTTCACAACAAAAGCCAACCGGACTGGAAGCCAGTTCCACCAATCTGGCCTTAGGCCAAAAACTGTACCGCGCCGGTGATGCGAGCCGCGGCATTCCCGCGTGTGCGGCCTGCCACGGACCCAACGGTCGCGGCAATGCCCAAGCCAAATGGCCCCAAGTGCGCGCACAGCACGCCGACTACGTTGTGGCTCAGTTGCAAAACTACGCGGAGCAAAAGCGCTACGCCCCCGCAAACGGTCAATCGGCGGTATCGGCAAATGCAGAAATCATGACCACCATCGCCAAGCGTTTAAGCGCCGAAGAGATGGCGGCCGTCGCCAACTACATTCAAGGGTTGCGATAACGGTCCGCTTTGGAGCCTCAGAGCTCGGGTGAACGTGGCGTTGTGAGCTGACATTAGGAGAGGAGTAAGACGATGAAATGGCGCACTCTAATTTTCGCGAGTTTAGCCGTCCTGATGTGGGGTTGCGGCCAACAACCAACGCCCAGCGCTTCGGGCGCCTCGAATTCGACGGCCGCGGCGATCAACCCGGTTGAAACCAAAGCCCCAGCGGAACGCGACGGCGGTGGCGACGAGACCTCCAGCGCTGAAAGTTCAGTGCCGTTCTCGCCGATCGCATCGGCGCTGGCGGCCACGACGATCGGCGCCGCGACGCCGATTAGCTCCAAATGGGTCGAAGGCAAAAATTACCAAACCGTCGTGCCAGCGCAACCCACCGGGGCGGCGCCCGACAAGGTGGAAGTGGTGGAGGTGTTTTGGTACGGCTGCCCCCATTGTTACCATTTGGACCCCGCCTTGGAGGCGTGGACCCATAAAGCCAAACCCGCGTACGTCTCCTTTCGACGCGTGCCGGTCATTTGGAACGATGTGAATCGGGGCCACGCGCGGCTGTTTTTCACCTTAGCGCTGCTCAATAAGTTCGACGCTCTGCATGGCATTACGTTTAAAGAGATTCATGAGAATCATAATCCCTTGGTCGCGCAATCCGCGACGGAAACGGAGAATTTGCAACGCGCCTGGCTCAAGAAAAACGGCATCAGCGACAAGGACATCGATGGCGTGTATCACTCGTTCGGAATGGAAAACGAGTTGCGCAAGGCGGAGGAGTTCACCCGTCGCTATAAAGTCACCGGAGTGCCCACTTTTGTGATCAATGGCAAATACGTCACCGACGTGGCGATGGCCGGCTCCGAGGCGCAGTTATTTGATCTGATCGGGGACTTGGCATCGGCCGAACACAAGCATTAATCGAGTGTCGACGTTCCCCCAAAAAACGGCACTTCGGTGCCGTTTTTTTTGAGTCCACCCCCAATGACGCGACGCGGATCCTCAGTGCGGCAATTTCGCTTGTTCCTGAACCCAGCGACTCCACTGGGCAATCCAGTCCCCTTCCGATTCTGGCGCATGAACCCCAAAGCCGTGCCCTCCATGGTTGAGCACCACGAGTTTGAGGGGTCGATCATGAGCGCTGAGCGCCTTGGCGTATTCAAACGAGTTTTGAATGGGCACCGCCTTATCGTCTAAGGCGTGCATTAAAAACGTCGGCGGCGTTTTGGAATCCACTTGCAGATCGGTATTAAATGGATCCACTTGATCTGCCGGCAGGTCGGCCAGCAGCGCTTCTTTAGATCCCCGATGCGCCCAGGCGCCGTTGAGCCGAACCACGGGATAAATTAAGGCCTGTGTCCAAGGACGCTCGTTGTCCGCAAGCGCATTTTTCTCAGCCGACGGACTCGACATCCACGCCGCCAAATGCCCGCCCGCCGAAAACCCCATGACGGAGACGGTCTTGGGATCGATGCGCCATTGGGCACTGTGTTGCCGAATGGTTCTTAAGGCCAAGACCGCATCTTCCCAGGGAGCCATAGGGTTCACCGGCTCGACCTCTGACGGCAAACGGTAGACCAAAACGAACACATCAAACCCTTCCGCGTTTATCCGCTCGGCGAGTTCCACGCCCTCATTTTGGGTCGACACCAATCGATACCCGCCTCCGGGCATCACCAACAACGCGCGCCCATTGGGCTTCGCCGGTTTAAAATGCTTCAAAAATGGCTCAGCGATCCCGGTCAATTTTGTCGCGGGCATATCACTGGCCCGATTCACGCGCGTGAGAATTGGTCGCGGAACGCTCGCGTCCCACAACACAATCGTCTCGGCATTTTGCCAACGCGGATCCGAATTCATGGAGGACATTGTAGGCTCTTTGACAACCTGACCACAATCGGCCTTCGGGCAGTCGCGCGGCGCAATCGCTGCGTCTGTGACAGCAGCGTGCCCCACCACCACCGTCACCACCAAGGCGCAGCCCCATTGCTTGCCACGCGTGAAAACGGTCTCAATGACTTGATCAGAACGCCTGCCCATAGCACCCCCGTCGGTTCGGCAAACGCCTCTACGCGTTACCGCTCTAAAGCGCTAACGCTATCATAATTCTCAAAATCTCAACGTGGGTCCCGCGCACCACGCAAATCCAACGCACGCACCAGCCGCGGTTGGACTAATTTTGCAGGTTTTTAATGACGGTCTTAATTCGTTTTAATGATTCTAAGGAGTCGTCGATTCGCGCTTTATCAGACACACTCAACCCTTCGTGATTTTTTATTTTCTGCAAGGTCGATTGAGCCTCATTAAGGATAGTGAGGGTTTGACGGCCTTCGCTGTGACGATCCCCGCAGGACGCAGGATCGGCGTCGTGGGATTTGCCCCAGTGCTCGGTTTGGGTTGCTGTAAACATCGATCCATCCTTGGATTTGGTCATAGATATTTAATTCGTTCAAACAATTTAGACTCCGCTAAATTTCGAACGCCCCTCTACGATAACCCAGCTCAGCATCAACGGCTCTCAAGTTTTAAATACTTGTCTTTTATCCAAAGAAAATGTTGCTCGAACTCAAATCAATCAACAAATAAAATTGAGTATAGTTCCAATTGAGATAAATGCAATTTAGATCAAATTGAAATAAACGCAAATTAAGCCCAACTGATATATCAAAAATCGCGGTCGCCCGAAATTGCAGTCGTGGCGACACGCTCATCAACCGCAATCACGATAAATTGGCAAACGCCGTGGCGAAGCGCGCGTGACTTGCAAAAACTCATGTGAGCGCTCCTCCAGCCTCCCCAGAGTGCCCGCGTCACTCGTTGTTCACCGCCCATCCTCGCGAGCAAACATCCCCGACCTCGAGTGAGCGCCCTTGGGTCTGTCGGCGCCCCCCCGCCGCTTACCCAGACGCCGCTCACTCAGCGGAATCCTCAGAAGGGCTAAAGAATCCATCCAAGACGGTCCGGACCGGCCGAATTGAGCTCAAATTGCTGATTTTGAGGAGATTCTGCCTTGGCGATTGGTCCAATAAAGCGCTATAATTTGGCGGTAGAAGTTGCCTTAAGGACCCCACCGTGAGCCAGAAAGACGATCATTTTTTTAATACGTTTAGCGTCGTAATTGGCGGCCTAGTCGCCTTAGCAATCGTTCTCATTTTCCTGGCGCGCTCCATCGGCTACCCCTTTGAACAAGCGCGAATCGAAGATGACCAAAAAATGATCGAAGTCATCGACGCCCGCACCGCGCCCATCGGCCGGGTTGCGCTGGAAGGACAGGACAATTCTGGTCTTGAAATCAAAACGGGCGATTCAAGCGCCAGTGCGGCGTTGCCGATTCCGGCCAATGCCCAAGAGACCTTCAAAGCCGTTTGCAGCGCCTGTCACGCCGCCGGCGTCGCCGGTGCCCCGAAAGCGGGCGATCACGCCGCCTGGGCCGCGCGCATCGCGCAAGGCAAAGACGTGCTCTACAGCCACGCCATCAACGGCTTCAAAGGCAACAACGGCATGATGCCCGCTAAAGGCGGTCGCAGCGATCTGCCGGACGAGCTGGTGAAACAAACGGTTGATTATTTGGTTGGCATGGCCAAATAAGGCTAATTTGCAAACCGCATCGGATTTCGATGTTATAAAAAACGCCCTTTTCGGGCGTTTTTTTATGGCTTTTCTTGGACCTTCTTTTCCAGCTCCGCCAAGCGCAACTCGAGGCTGGTGAGCATTTCACGGGTTTTGGCTAAAACCCCAGCCTGCACGTTAAATTCCTGCTGAGTCACTAATTCCAAGCGCGCAAAGGTCGATTGCAAGACGGCTTTGAAATTGGCCTCCATTTCTGCCCGAACCCCTTCTAGACCAGGCGGCACCAATTTGGATAAAGATTGGACCATCTCTTCCAATTCTTTACTGTCTGGAAACACTTTCATAACTCACTCCTCACGCCGTCTCTAAAAAGGCCGCGCCAACCGATCGGCCGTCAGCAACGGTAGCGCTAATATGGCGATAGACGGCCAGAATTGCAATACACCGCCTCGGAATCCTGTCGCGCGCGTGCGCTAAAAAGAACCTCAATCTCGAAGGGGCGCACGTTTGTGGTGCGAAATTAAGGCAAAACCCACGCTTTTTCGCTGGCACAAAAGATGCAAATGAGATCCATGACACCGACTGAGACCGGATTCATCTATGAAATGGATTACTGCGTACGTGCGCCCACATCGATTAGATGATATTCGCCAAGCGTTGGCGTTCATCGGCATCAGCGGGCTAACCGTGATTGAAACGCTGGGCGCGGGCACCCCCGGCTGGGTCGAAGTGTATCGGGGCGCAGAGTATTATCGAGACGTCGAACCGTACTTGACGGTCGAACTGATGATTGACGACGGTCTGTGCGAGCAAGTCATTGAGGCGATTTGCAACTTGGCCCGTACCGGCAGACCGGGCGACGGCAAAATCGTCGTTCGAGAGCTGTCGGAAATCCACCGCGTTCGAACCGGCGAACAAGGCTCCGGTGTTTTATAAGATCCAACATCCTCCGATTCTAAAACCGATAGAATAAGGGCCGGCAGCAGGCACGCTCGCCCGATTTAGAATGAGGAGTACTGAGATATGAGCTTAAAAACCGGCTTTATCGGTCTGGGCGCAATGGGCATGGGGATGGCACGCAATCTTCATAAAGCTGGCCTATTGAGTGGCGTATGGAACCGAACCCACTCTAAGGCGCAGAGCTTAGCGCAGGAATTAAACACCGCTGCCGTCGATTCAATTGCAACGCTGGCTGCCATGAGCGATGTGCTCGTCCTGTGCGTGTCTGCCGATCAAGACGTCAAAGCCGTCGTGGACGCGATCGTTCCGGCGGCCCGTGCAGGACAAATTGTGATCGACTGCTCAACCGTGTCCGCCGAAACCGCGCAGTACGCCGCCGCCCAATTGGGCGCGGTCGAGGTGCAGTTTTTAGATTGCCCCGTTTCCGGCGGGGTGGAGGGTGCCAAAAACGGCACCTTGGCCGTCATGTGTGGCGGCGACGCACAGACCTTCAACCAAGCCCTGCCCGTCTTAAAATCCATGGGCCAAACCATTACCCATATGGGACCGACCGGCTTTGGTCAGGCCGCTAAGGCCACCAACCAAATCTTATGCGCCGGGGTGATTCAAGCAGTGGCCGAGGCCATGGCGTTTGCGAAGGCACATCAATTGCCGCTCGACCAACTCATCGAGACCTTAGGCAAAGGCGCTGGCTCCTCCTGGTACTTCGTCCATCGCGCGCCATTCATGGCCAAAGAAGCGTTTCCAGCCGGATTTAAAGTTAAATTACACGATAAAGACTTGGGAATTTGCGAGCACATGGCTAAGCAACACGGCGTGACCTTATCGGTGATTGAGTCGACGCGTGAGCAATATCAAACACTGATGCAAAAAGGGTTTGGAGACGAGGACATCTCAAGCTTATTTCGCCTAAAAGACGCCCTATTCCATAAATCCACCAAAACCCCGTAGTCCATCCGATGCCAACCTTAAGAATTGCTACCCGAAAAAGCTCCTTGGCCTTATGGCAATCCGAACACGTTGCTCAGCTCTTACAAGACACCCACGCCGGCTTAGCGGTGGAACTGGTGCCAATGGTCACCGAAGGCGATCGAATTCTGGATCGATCCTTGGCCGCGGTTGGAGGCAAGGGGTTATTTATTAAAGAATTGGAGACGGCCCTTTTAGAAGGCCGGGCAGACATTGCGGTTCATTCAATGAAAGACGTGCCTGCACAGTTGCCATCCGGATTTTGCGTAGCCGCCGTATTGAAACGCGCGAACGCGCTGGACGCCTTTGTCAGCAATCAATACGCGACGCTCGACGATTTGCCCAAGAACGCAATTGTCGGCACCTCAAGCTTACGACGTCACGCCCAACTCATTCACCGGCGCCCCGATTTGCAGATCGTTTCGTTGCGCGGCAACGTTGGCACACGCCTCGCAAAACTCGACGCCGGAGATTACGACGCGATCATTTTGGCGGCGGCTGGATTAGAGCGACTCGAACTACACCATCGAATCCGCTGTGTTTTGCCGTCGGATCAATCGCTGCCGGCCGTCGGTCAAGGCATCGTGGGGATTGAGACGTTATCGGATTGTGCCGCGGCGCGTTGGGTGAGCGCCCTCAATAATCGCGACGCTGAAGACTGCCTCGCCGCAGAACGCGAAGTCGCCAGCGCACTGGGCGCCTCGTGCACCTCAGCGCTCGCCGCTTACGCCACGCTCCATGGCGACGACCTCTCGCTCAGCGCTTTAGCTGGAAATTTAGACGGCGAAGTCGTCAAGGCGCAAGCCACCGGCTCCCGGCATGACGCAAAACGTCTTGGGCAATTGGTCGCCACGCAGTTAAAAGCTCAAAACGCGTTAACGTTAATGACGAGACATGCGCGATAGACCCCCTCCTCAAGGAATTTTACTCGCGCAATCTGCGGGCACTTCACCGGCGCTTGCCCAAGCGCTGCACGCACTTCAGATTCCTTGCCACCCCATCGTCGTCACCGACATCAAACCCCTCGAACCAATTAATCAAAACCAAAGCCTTGGTTTAAAGCCCGATTTATTAATCTTTCTGAGCCAAAATTCGGTTCGCCATGGCCACTCGGTGCTCGCGCGTTTCAGGGAGGTGCCCACGATCGGCGTCGGACCCGCAACGTCTGAGCTCTTAAGCTCTTTTAATCGACGCCCCCTCACAATCCCAAGCCTTTATTCAAGCGAAGGGTTGATTGACGTTTTAAAAAATTATGCTTCATCCACTCAGCTGGGACTCGTTTGCGGCAAACACGGTCGCGATCTTCTGCAAATCCAAGCTCAGCGCCTTGGAATGACGGTGCAGCGTTTTGAAGTGTATGATCGAGTGCGCGCGGTAGTGCCTGCCGATGAACTGAGTTTAATTCGCCAAAGCATCACAACCGGTCTACTCAAAGTCGTCACGGCAACCAGCGTACACATTCTGAACGACGCCATTAGCTTGATTAACGACTCCCATCACTCTCTGCAGAGTTTACACGTCGTGTGTTTTAGCGAGCGTATTGATGCCGCCGCCCGATCACTGGGCTTCACCAACACCACAGCCGTTCAACAATCCGACATCAACCATCTTGTTCCTGCGATCAGGGACGCTTGGCAGTCTTTGGCCAATTAATTCGCAGCGTCCATCAACGCTTGAGCGCTCGCGGACAAGCGCGCGCCTTGACTGTCTAAGGTGAGCCGTTTCAAGTCAAATCCGTTGGTCGGCAACTCATGAATTAGCGTTTCCAACATCACCGGCGGACCGGCCGCCACCATCGTGGCGTTGGACAAGTGGCTTTGCTCACTCAGCAACACGGCATGAACCAAGCCCGACTTAAATTGCGCATCATCGACTTTTTCATTAGAAACAGCGATCGTTACTTTAAAATTTTCAAAGCGCGCTTGCGTCGCGCGCAACCATTCCCAGTCGTAGCAATCAAGCCGGGTCCGAACACCCCAATACAAATGAACCGGTCCAGTCGGCTGGGTCTCTAATATCGAGCGCAACAGCGACTTGATCGGGGCATACCCCGTGCCGCCAGCCACAAATATCAGGGGATCTTGAGTCACCGTCAACGAAACACCAAACTCACCTTTTGGCCCTTCAATTTCCAACAACGCCCCTGGCTTTAGCCTCTCAAATAGCGACTCGGTAAATGTCCCGCCTTTTACTTTACGAATGTGCAGCTCCAAGGTCTTCGCATCGTGAGGCGGACTGGCGATTGAATAGCTGCGGCGTTCGCCGTGCGGCAAAATCAAATCCAAATATTGTCCCGCGCGAAATGAAAAAGGCTCAACCGCCGGCAGCTGCAAGATAACGCCTAACAAATCCTCGCTCCACGGAATCAACTTCGCAACCCGCACCGGCAGCCGTCGCTCTTCAATTGAATCCGCAGGCTTCGCTTCGCGCACCTCGATTCGGACATCGGTCAACGGGGTGCTTTGACACAGCAGAATATCCCCTTGTTTTTTTTCTTCCTCGCTGATCCCAGCGGGATCCGAAATCAAGTCCCGCACTTGGCCCGAAACCAGTCGCGCCTTGCAAGAACCACATCGTCCGCTTTTACAGCTGTGAGGCAAATTCACGCCCGCCTGGCGAACGGTGTCCAGTATGGATTGCGGTGGATTGGCAGCAATTTGGCGCTGACTCGGTAATAATGTAATGGTCATAGCCGGTATTTTCCCACGTTGCGAGCGTAAAGTCATGTCAACAAACGAAACTTCTTTGTGGTCCTCCCAGCGTGTTTGGATTATTGGATGCGGCGATGTGGGCTGGCGCTTGGCGCGTCGGCTGGCGGATGCTGCGAGCGTTTCTGGGTTTAGGCGCAATCCGTTGCGAGTTTTGCCAACCCCGCATTTCGCGTGGTTTAAGCTTGATTTGGATCAAGCGCTGACCGCGTTGCCAACGCCCACCCCCTCGATCGTTTACTACTTAGCGCCGCCGCCATCGACCGGTCAAACGGATCCGCGTTTAAAGCGATTTTTGGAACGTCTGCCCGCAGCGCTTGAGCGCCTCATTTACGTGAGCACCACGGCGGTTTATGGCGATCACGAGGGCGCTCAGGTTAATGAAACGACGGTCTGCCATCCCAGCACCGAGCGTGGCCTTCGACGCCTAGATGCGGAGGAGCAAATTCAACAGTTTGGCCAACTCCACGCCACGCCCTGGAATATTTTGCGCGTTCCAGGAATCTACGGTCCGGATCGACTTCCGGTCTTGCGTTTAAAAGCAGGAGCCGCCGTTCCGGATCCGGTCGACACCGGGCCCGGCAATCGAATTCACGTTGCCGACCTCGTCAGCGCGCTGGTGAAATTGGCGGAAAAACCAGTGGCGAATGACGTATTTAACATCAGCGATCAAAACCCCATCCCGAACGCGCAATTTTTATCCGAAGTCGCAGCGCAATTAGGTCTTGCGGCACCGGCGGTAAAGCGTTTGGAAGAATTAAAAGCGGACATGAGTTCGATGCAGGAGTCGTTTTTAAGCGAACGCCGTTTGATCGATTCGTCTAAGTTGTACAGTCGGTTGGAATTTGTGCCGCAATTTGCCGACTATAAATTGGGCATACAGCAATCGTTAGAGGCGTCGCGCTCGGCTACAAAAGTTTAGCTTCCAAATCGTAATCAGTGGCCGCGGTGATTTCAACGGGCACACGCTGACCAGGCGCCAACTTAGCAACTCCGCGACCGCTGACGACGATCTGCCCATCGACTTCTGGCGCTTCAAACCGACTCCGCCCCAAGGCCACCGAGCGCTTCCCGGCACGACCGGTTCCATCAACAACGACCATCGTTTGAGTCCCGACACGGGCTTGCAAGCGTTCGGCGCTGATGGACTGCGCCAGCATCATCAACTGTTGATGGCGTTTTTGAGCGGTTTTTTCATCCACAGGGTTTGGCAGCTCATTCGCTTTGGCGCCATCGATCGGCGAATAGACAAACGCGCCCAGCCGATCGATTTGAGCCAATTTCAGCCAATCCATCAACAGCGCAAAGTCCTCCGCGGTTTCTCCAGGGAACCCCACAATGAACGTGCTGCGAATGGTCAACTCTGGGCGCTGCTGACGCCAACGTTGAATTCGATTGAGCGTATTCTCAGCGTGCGCCGGTCGCTTCATCGCCTTGAGAATTGCTGGCGACGCGTGTTGAAACGGCACATCCAAATAGGGCACCAATCCCTCGTCCCCCATCCACGGTATAACCTCGTCCACATGGGGGTAGGGATAAACATAATGCAAGCGCACCCAAGCGCCAAATAATTTGGCAAGATTGTTTAAGTCGCTCACGAGTTGCAAGAATGGAAACTTCGCCTCAGATGCCTGGCGCTTATCAATGCCGTAGGCGCTGGTGTCTTGTGAGATCACGAGCAGTTCACGAACACCAGCCTCCAGCAAGCGCTTTGCTTGGGCTAGAATTTCGGCAGCAGGATAGCTGTCCAGGTCTCCCCGCATCGACGGGATGATGCAAAAGCTACAGCGGTGGTTACACCCTTCCGAAATTTTCAAATAGGCGTAATGACGCGGCGTTAATTTAATTCCAGCCGGCGGAACCAAGTCCGTAAACGGATCATGTGGCTTGGGCAAATGCTGATGGATGAGCGCCATCACTTCGTCACTGGCGTGTGGCCCGGTCACGCCGAGCACCTTTGGATGCACCGCCGTGATTTCGTCTGGTCGCGCACCGAGACATCCCGTTACGACGACTTTCCCATTGACGTCCAATGCCTCGCCAATCACCGCCAGCGACTCCGTAACGGCATCCGTAATGAACCCACAGGTGTTCACCACCACCAAGTCGGCAGACTCATAGCTTGGCACCGTGTCATACCCCTCCGCTTTGAGCTGGGTAAGGATTTGCTCGGAGTCTACTAATGCCTTAGGACATCCTAGGCTGACAAAACCAATTCGTGGGTTCATAGTCCATCTCAGTCGACCAAGGCCTCGCATCCTACCGACTTGAAACCAGAAAAACCACCATTTTTAATGCGCCAATTGAGCCGGATCGCGTTATCATGATGTTATGAGCGTTCCTTTCACCAAAATGCATGGACTGGGCAATGATTTCATTGTCTTGCCTAACCCCCATGGGCACAAACCAACGCCGGCGACGATCGCCGCTCTCGCCAACCGGAAGACCGGGATTGGCTTCGATCAGGCGCTCATCATAGAGCCCCCGATGTCTGAGGAAATGGATTTTTTCTATCGAATTTTTAACTCAGACGGCAGCGAAGTGGAGCAATGCGGCAATGGCGCTCGTTGTTTGGCGTCCTGGCAAAGCCGGCGTCTGGGACAATTTAATCACACCTGGCGAATGGGAAGCCCAGCGGGCATCATCTTGGGAACCAGTAATGAACACGGCGAATCCAGTGTCGCCATGGGTTGCCCACGATTTGAACCGGCCGACATTCCGTTTATCGCGGATCGAGACTGCCTTTTGCACGACATTGTTGTCGGCCAGCAGACCGTCCATGGCAGCGTTGTTTCCATGGGCAACCCCCATCTCGTACTGGAAGTGAGTGACACCCACAGCGCTCCGGTTGAGACCTTAGGGCCCTTATTAGAGCGCCACCCACGCTTTCCGGAACGGGTCAACGTAGGCTTTATGCAACGCCTCAGCGCGAGTCATATAAAATTGCGCGTATTCGAACGTGGTGCCGGCGAAACCCTTGCGTGCGGCACCGGGGCTTGCGCGGCGGTCGTGGCTGGCAGACGGCGTGGCTTGTTAGACGACAAAGTGCAAGTCGATTTGCCTGGAGGAACGCTCACCGTCAGTTGGACCGGAGAGTCTCAGACGGTATGGCTTAAAGGCCCAACGGCGTTTGTGTTTGATGGTGAGTTATCTGATTTTTGAGTTTATAAGGATAGGAAGTGGTTATGACTGATGAGCAGGTTGGGACAACGTCAGAAGCGGATGTTGTGGAGTATTTAAACGCTCACCCAAATTTTTTAAATCAACACCCAACCGTGTTATTGGGTCAAGCCACCACGCAAACGAGTGACAAAAAAACCACGAGCTTGGTCGAACGTCAGCTCGATCTCGCAAAAAAACGCCTATCCGAGACCGAAAAGAAACTGAATTCACTTCTCGACAATGGCCGGCGCAACGATCGCTTAGCAGAGCACATTCAGCGGCTTGCCGTGGCGTTACTGAAAATCACCGATCTTAATGATGTTTTGAAGGTCACTGAGCAGCGCCTTAAGAACGACATCGAGAGCGAACAGATTCTGTGGTTCATTGGAGCGCCATTAATCAACCAGCTGGAGGCTCATCACCATTTGCGAGAACTTCATTCGGGCGATGCCTTATATGAATCGGTCGAAGTAATTTTAAAAACGGCCAAGCCGCGCGTGGGGCGCTTGCGGGGTCGCCAACGCGACTTAATTCTAGAAAAATTTAATCCGCCAGTCGAATCCGTCGCATGGATTCCGCTAAAAACTCCGGATGGCATGGGTTTAATGGTGGTTGGATCTGAAAATCCGGATCACTTTGATCCAGCGATGAGCACCGATTTTTTAGAACGCATCGCAGAACTGATCAGCGCAACGCTTTCACGTCTCGGCAAGTATTAGGTATGAATTCATCTTCTCAATCAAAGCGACTGAAACATCGAGAAGATTTTTTGCAATTACTAAAAGTGGAACGGCAAGCCAGTCCGCACACGATTGACGCGTATGAGCGAGACATACTCGAATTTGAGAGTGAATTTGAGGCTTGGAAAATCGATGATTGGGCACAGTTAACGGAAGATCATTTTCGCCGACACGCCGCTCACTTGCATCGTCAAAATCGATCTGCCAAGACCATCCAAAGGCATTTGTCGTCGTTGCGGTCGTATTGCCGCTTTTTAGTCAAAGTGGGCGCATTGCAACGCATTCCCGCTCAATCGGTCAAAGCCCCGCGCAGCGAAAAACGTCTGCCCGCTACGGTTGATGTTGATCGCCTGTCTAAATTTTTAAACAACGCCCCTGTCAACACGGAGGCCACCGTTGCCCAAGTCCGTGACCAAGCGATTTTGGAGCTCTTTTATTCCTCCGGTTTGCGCTTGAGTGAACTGATGGGCTTAAACCTCAATGACTTACTGTGGAACGACCGCCAAGTTCGCGTTTTTGGCAAAGGCCGAAAGCAGCGAGTGGTTCCCTTGGGACAATCGGCCTTAACGGCACTATCGGCTTGGCTAATGGTTCGCGAAAAAATTGCAAAACCGGGACAGGACGCGGTTTTTTTAAACCGACTCGGCACGCGATTGAGCGCCAGAAGCATTCAGAGAAGAGTGGCGACCCTCGCCAAACAACGCGGGCTGGACATGCATCTTCATCCGCACATGTTGCGCCATTCCTTTGCCAGTCATTTATTGGAATCAAGCCAAGACTTGCGCGCGGTTCAAGAGCTCCTTGGGCATTCAAAAATAAGCACGACGCAGATCTACACGCATTTGGATTTTCAGCAACTGTCCAAAGTCTATGACGCCGCGCATCCACGCGCGCGGTCCAAAAACGGGGCAGACTGACGTCGATCACGCCACCAAGGCCGCCCAACATTCTTGATCGATTGATCGGCTTTTCATCAACATCCGCTGCGGACAAAGACGGGCACCAAATAAATAAATCCATATCTATCAAATACTTACATCTGTTCGAAACCATATATTATCCGCCCCCTTTCGTTTATACTGTCCTGTAAACAGAGCAAGGATGCTCTGGCCATTGGCCCGACATGGAGGTCACGCCCTAATGAATAATTTGGCTTTGGTTTTGACATCAGACGCAGATCATTTCGAGCGCGTTCGGAGTGAACTCGCAAAAGTCAGCTTCGATTGTTTGCGCTGCGACCGATTTGTCGATTTGGAGAACAGCTTAAAGTCGTCGACGCCATCGATTCTGGTGGTTGAAGACCAATCGCTGCCAGCTTCCCAATTAGACTGCCTAAGCTCACTCATGGGCTCCACGGGCGTCCCGATTATTCTGATCAATCGTTCCGAAGCCGGCATCGATACCGCCAGCGCTCTCGAATGTGGCTTATTGGAATGCCTCACCGCCTCCATGAGCGAATCCGAATTCAACGCGCGACTACGCCACGGCGCGCACTTAGCGGCCACTCTTTTCCCTTCCCCGGGTGAAATCAAGTTGTCCGATGACACACGACTTCGTTATCGAGATCACCAATTAATTGGGCCATCACGAACAATTCGATTGGGATATTTGGAAACCCAATTGCTTCTGGCATTGGGATGCCAACCTGGCAAACCCGTGGATCGCAACGCGCTGTGTCAGGCGGCGTGGAAGCGTTCCTTATTGCCCGGCGATCGGCGTCTGGACATTAGAGTCGTCGCGCTCAACCAAAAATTACGCGAAGCCACCAATGGAAACTTATACATTCGCGGCGTGCGCAATGCCGGCTATCGCCTGCAAGCAACGAGCCATTAGATTCGGACCTTCCCCAACCCCTTTGATCGTTATAATGGAGCCATTTGTACGGTGGATTAAATGGCTCCAGTCCCACAAAAACTCACGGTCCTCTCAAAACTCGGCAAACTTCGCATCGGCTACGCCGACGGCAATACCTTTGAATTGAGCTTTGAGTATTTGCGAACGCACTCAAGCTCGGCAGAGGTACAGGGGCATGGCGGGGGACAACAGATTCTTCAGATCGCCAAAGAGAATGTTGGTTTAACGAAAATTGAACCCGTCGGCAATTACGCGGTTCGACTGATTTTCGACGATGGGCATGACTCCGGTTTGTTCACCTGGGAGTGGCTGCACGGCTTATGCGTCCACGAAGCCAAAAATTGGCAGCTGTATTTAGATCGCCTTGAGCGGATCGGCTATGAACGCCGACCCACTCGCTACGTCAACACGCTTTAGGGCTCTGGATCGGATCCTTCGTTGATGCCTTCAAATAGCGCGGTGGATAAATAGCGCTCACCCGTATCCGTAAGCACGGTCAAGATCACGCTCCCCGGCTTAGCGCGCGCCGCTACCTTAAGCGCCGCGGCGACATTGGCGCCGGAGGATATGCCCACCAACAAACCCTCTTCCGACGCCAAGCGCTTAGCGGTCTGAATCGATTCCTCGTCACTCACGGTTTGAATTTCATCGAACACCGTTCGATCCAAAACCGACGGCACAAAATCGGGCGTCCATCCCTGAATTTTATGTGGCTCAAACGCATTGCCAGATAATAAGGCGGCTTTTTCAGGCTCTGCGGCGACAATGGTGATGTCGGGCCGTGCCAACTTTAATACTTGTGAGGCGCCGGTTAACGTTCCGCCGGTACCCCACCCGGTGACGAAATAGTCTAATTGCGCACCCGCAAAATCTTGGACAATTTCCGGTCCGGTGGTTTGGCGGTGATACCTGGGATTGGCCTCATTTTCAAATTGTCGAGCTAAAAACCACCCGTGCTTAGCCGCCAACTCTTCGGCTTTTTTAACCATTCCTGAACCACGTTCACTGGCTTTGGTGAGAATCACTTTCGCACCCAACGCGCGCATGAGTTTGCGTCGTTCAACGCTGAAGGTCTCCACCATAACCGCAACAAAAGGATATCCCTTAGCCGCCGCCACCATCGCCAACGCAACGCCGGTGTTCCCAGAAGTGGCTTCCACAATGGTTTGCCCAGGCTTCAAAACGCCACGTCGTTCGGCGTCTTCAATCACCGCAATTGCCAATCGATCTTTAACCGACGAGCTTGGATTGAAGAATTCTGCTTTGACATAAATCGTACGGTCTTTGGGACCAATTCGATTCAACCGAACAATCGGAGTTTTTCCAATCGTTTCTAAAATGCTGTTGTAGATCACGTTCGTTTCTCTTTCCAGGAATACGGTCGATAAATTGTAGGACCAAAACCACGCGCCATTGAGAATGAATTATTCGTTGGTTATAACCATTTGTTCTAAATAAACGATAGAGAAAACCGCCGAATTTAGGCACTATTTTTAAATGAATTCCACACCCTGGCCCATCGCCCAATCTGGGTTTTTAAAACTGCCGTCCCCGTTCGACCTGCACGACGGCGGCAGGCTTTATAACGCTCAGGTTTTTTATGAGCGCTACGGACAATTGAACGCCGGTGCCGACAACGCCATATTGGTGTTTACAGGCTTATCGGCCTCCGCCCACGCCCGCTCCCATGCGCACAACACGCGTCCCGGCTGGTGGGAAACGATGATCGGGCCTAAAAGAGCGCTGGATACGGACCAATTTTGCGTCATCGTCGTCAATAGCCTCGGGAGCTGTTTTGGCTCCACCGGCCCCGGCGACGTCAATCCCGACACTGGGGTCCGCTATGAATTTGATTTTCCAACCCTCCGCATTGAGGACATCGCCCGTGCCTCGCAGGCTGCGGTGGAGGCTATGGGCATCCGGAAATTACACGCAACCCTCGGAACCAGCTTGGGAGGGATGACGGTTTTAGCGCATGCGGCCTTATTCCCGAACGCCAGCCGATCCCTGATTTCCATATCCGGCGCTCTAGCGGCCAGCACCTACGCCGTCGCCACACGGAGCTTACAGCGTGAGATTCTCGGGTGGGCACTCAAGCAACCGGAATCGGATAAACACGTTGTCCAAGCAATTAAATGGGCTCGTAAAATCGGCATATTGTCGTATATCGGTAGCGATCTTCTAGAAAAACGGTTTCATCGTGATCAAAATGAGCCTTATTCCGGAAATTGGTCAGGAACCGACTTTGAGGTTGAGGGGTGGCTAGAACACCTGGCGGGTCGATTTTCCGAAACCTTTAACCCCCACGCTTACTGGGTATTGTCACGCGCCATGGATCTTTTTAGCTTCCCGGAACTCAAGCGACGCCTGGGGGATGGATTTGCGATCAATACCCCCAGAGCCTTAGTGATTGGGGTTCAGGAGGACCACTTGTTTCCCATAACTGGCCAACAGGAGATGAGCGCCGAACTGGCCCAGCTGGGCCTGAGCGTCCAGTTCGAGGCACTGAGTTCCCCCTACGGCCACGACGCCTTTTTGACCGAGCGCGCGCTCTTTGAGCCCCTGCTGGCGAATTTTCTAAGCGCCGAACGACCACCCTCGTCGATCTTATAAATAACTGGAAAAGGTACAATATTAGCCTTGTGATGAGGCTGCTATGACCGTTTCCACGTCTTCAAACGATTCCGTTGATTTTGGCTACGAACAAGTCGAGCGCGGCCAAAAAGCGTCCCGGGTCCGCGCCGTCTTTGATTCGGTCGCCAGCCGTTACGATTTAATGAACGATCTCATGTCCATGGGCGTGCATCGCCTGTGGAAGCAGTTCATGCTGTCCCAAACGCACCTCAAGCCCAACGGCGTGGCCCTCGACGTCGCCGGCGGAACCGCGGACATCTCCATCGGCCTCGCAAAACAAGTTGGCCCTGGTGGACGAGTGGTTTTATCCGACATCAACGCCAAAATGCTGCAAGAAGGCCGCGCTCGCTTATTAGATGCGGGGATCGTTGGCAACGTAGAGGCAATCTGCGCCAACGCCGAATCGCTGCCGTTTGATGACAAACAATTTGATTGCGTCACCATCGCATTCGGCCTGCGCAACGTCACGGACAAGCCCAAAGCCCTCAGTGAAATGAACCGCGTTCTCAAAGTGGGCGGACAATTACTGGTGCTTGAATTCTCTAAGCCGATCATTCCGCTTTTAAAGCCTCTATACGACACCTATAGTTTTTCGGTGCTCCCCAAGCTCGGCGAATGGATCGCCAAAGATGCTGCCAGTTATCAGTATCTGGCAGAGTCGATTCGTATGTTTCCAGATCAACGCACACTCGAAAGCATGATTGAAGACGCCGGATTTGGGATGGTGTCTCACCATAACTTAAGCGGCGGAATTGTGGCACTACATCGAGGCTACAGACTATGATGCGCTTTCTGTTAAAGCCGGCAGAGCAGGTCCTCAATCGTTCATTATCGTTGTCCACTCAAGCTCAAACACTGGCGACACAACTAAACCAAAAAAGCCTTGCGGTGTCGGTTCGTTTGCACCCGGAGGCTGAACCGATTCGCATGCGAATTGCGATTCAGGATCAACACATTGCACTATGCGCCGACCAGGAACCCGCAAGCGTCGATGTCAGCGGCAGCCCTTTCGCATTATTAAAATTTACGCACTTTGAATGGACTCGCGCACTTGTTGGAAGCACACACATCGCTGGGGATGCTGAGGTGGCCAAGCAATTTGAACATTTTTTTAAAGCGCTTCCATTCGATGCGGGCGGCTTGTTGGCCGAAAAAATAGGTGATCAACCCGCGTATTGGGTTGAGAAAGCCGCACACACAGGAATCAAAACCGCCGCTCGGGTAGCGCGCTCGCTGACCCGACAAACCATAGAATACCTAAACGAAGAATCTGGGATCTTAACTTCAAAGACGCGAGTTGAAGTCTTTGGAGAGAACGTAGAAGCCTTGCGCGATGACGCGGAACGACTAAAGGCCCGTCTCACCATTTTAGAAAAACGGTTTACAAAATGACCCCAGCCATTATTAAGCGCCTATGGAATATGGAACGCATTTTTATGCGTTTTCATTTAGACGAATTTTTTGTCGGAACCTCAGTTGAGCGCTACACTCAAATACTGTCGATACTGCATCCGCTGCGCTTCTTTTCTCAAGACAAAAAGAAAAGTCGTGGCGCTCGTCTGCGGGAGGCGTTAGTAGAACTCGGTCCAATCTATATCAAATTTGGACAAGTGCTCTCAACCCGCCGAGACTTGCTTCCGCCCGATATCGCCGATGAACTGGCACTGCTCCAGGATCGCGTACCGCCATTTGAGACGACCCAGGCTCTAGAGATAATTCAATCCGCACTTGGCGCAAGCGTTAACGATGTATTTAAATCGTTCGAATCAACCCCAATGGCGGCCGCATCAATCGCACAAGTGTACGGCGCAGAGTTATTGGATGGCCGTGAAGTTGTGGTTAAAGTCTTAAGGCCTGATGTTGAACTCCGAATTCGAGATGACATTAACGTATTGCGATTCATCGCATCGCTCCTAGAGCGCTTTGTTCCTGAATCTGAGCGGCTTCGCCCAGTGGAGGTCGTAGGAGAGTACGAGAAAACCATTTACGACGAATTGGATTTGCTCCGCGAAGCTGCCAATGCCGCTCAATTAAGACGTAATTTTGCAAACTCTGATCTTCTATACGTTCCCGAGGTGCATTTTGAACTGAGCCGACGTAACGTTATGGTCATGGAGCGAATTCGGGGCATACCCATTAAAGATTTGGACGTGCTCCGAGAAAGAAACGTTAATTTTAAAGCGCTCGCCGAAAATGGCGTTGAGATATTTTTTACCCAAATGCTCACGCACAATTTTTTCCACGCGGACATGCACCCTGGCAATATTTTTGTGTTAGCCGATGACCCCGATAAACCGAAGTACGCCGCGGTTGATTTTGGAATAGTCGGAACGTTAGATCAACGAGATTTGGAGTACATCGCTGGCAACTTTTTAGCCTTTTTTGACCGTGATTATCGCCGAATTGCCGAGTTACACATCGACTCAGGTTGGGTCCCAGCCGACACTCGCGCCGATGAAATGGAGAGCGCCATTCGCACGGTTTGCGAACCGATTTTCAATAAGCCTTTATCTGAAATTTCGTATGGCACGCTGTTGTTACGCTTATTCGAAACAGCGCGTCGATTTAAAATGACTGTTCAGCCGCAGTTGATTCTTCTGCAAAAAACTCTATTGAACATCGAAGGCTTAGGTCGTGAGTTGTATCCGCAGTTAGACTTGTGGTCCACGGCTCAACCTCTACTCAAACAATGGCGTCGTCGCTATTACGGCCCACAACGTTTTGCCCGGGAATTCAAACGCCACGCGCCAACGTTGATGGGCGCCCTATCGATGCTGCCGGACGCCATCCATCGTCATTTATTAAACTCGCAAAAGCCGTCCGCCACCCCGGACAATCAGATTAAAGACGCTCTTTTAGCTGTTCACGTCCGCCAAGAACGCCTGTTAAAGATCGTGATTGCCTTTATCGTGGGATTGTTTTTATTCTTTAATTCTGAGGATTGGGACTGGCTTGGCGGCCTCATTGCGTTCATCGCCATTATTTTTATGTTTAAAAAGCCTCGCCTTTCCGCAAAATAAGCCAGGGCGCTTAGGTTTAAAAAATCTAAGCGCCGGATTTTTCAGTGTGGGCGATTTCCGTCCGCTTTGGGACTAGGACTGGTGTCGTAGACCCTTCAGAAATTCCACCGGATCAATGCCTTGTTCAATGGCCTCGATCAATGCGGACCCCACAATGACGCCGTCCGCCATCCCTGCCAGCGCAGACACTTGGCTGGCTTGGCGAATGCCGAATCCGGCGCACACGGGTACTGGCGAGTGCGCTTTGATGTTTTTCAGATAGTCCTCGACCAGCTTTGGATCGGCGGTTTTCTTACCGGTCGTCCCGGTTAACGTCACCGCATAAACAAATCCATCGCTTCTGGAAACAATCTGTTTCATTCGCTCTAGGGGCGTCACCGGACTCACCAATTGCACCAATCCCAGTCCTTGTGAGTTCAACGCTGCTTTTAAATCATCGGACTCTTCTAACGACAAATCAGGAACGATGACGCCGGATACGTTGGCTTTTTTCATGGCGCTCGGCAGACGATCCAAACCATAGGATAACAGTGGATTAAGGTAGCTCATCAATAACAACGGCACCGGCGGCGCTTTTGGAGCGCTGGTTAAGGTCTCCAAAATCCATGAAAGCGTTACCCCGTTTTCTAACGCGCGTTGACTTGACCGCTGTATGGTCATCCCATCCGCCATTGGGTCTGAAAAGGGCACGCCAATTTCAACGACATCTACAACACTGGCAATATTGTATAAATCTGTTAAAAAAGTTTCCTTACGAGGGTATCCTGCCGTCAAGAACGCCACCAACGCTGGCTCCGAACGAGCCTTCGCATTTTGAATGCTTTGAGTGACGGCCTGAGCGCCTACTGATTCAATCGAACTCATCGTTAAACTCCCGCTGGTCCACCAGCTAAAATTGTTTTGGTGAGTGTGGACATGTCTTTGTCGCCACGCCCCGAAGAACAGATCACAATAGTGGTGCCCGGATGCTTTTTAGCAAAACGACGCGCCGCGAAAAATGCGTGAGCAGTTTCAATTGCTATTAAGATGCCTTCGTGCTGACCCGCCTCTGACAACGCCTCTAACGATTCTTCATCCGTAACGCTTTCGTAATTGACCCGGCCCAACGCCATCCAAAGCGCATGCTCCGGCCCAACGCCTGGATAATCCAGACCCGCAGACACAGAATGCGTCTCCTGGATTTGACCATGATCATCTTGAAGCAACATCGAATACGTGCCGTGTAAAACACCGGGGCGGCCATAACTCAATGTCGCCGCGTTATCACCCAAGCCCGCACCTCGGCCGCCTGCCTCCACACCGAAAATGCGCACCGAATCGTCGCCAATGAACGGATGGAACATGCCCACCGCATTGGATCCGCCGCCGACACAGGCAAAAACCGCATCGGGAAGTTTTCCAGTGGCCGCAATCATTTGGCTACGGGCCTCTTTGCCAATAACGGACTGCAATTCTCGAACCAAATACGGATACGGATGCGATCCAACCGCCGAGCCCAATAGGTAGTACGTTTCGGTGGGATCGGACACCCAGTCCCGTAATGCCTCATCAATTGCCGCTCGTAGAGTCTGATCGCCCGTGGTGACTGGCACCACGGTAGCGCCCATGAGCTTCATTCGGCCCACGTTCGGCGCCTGTCGCTCGCAATCCAATGCGCCCATATAAACCGTGCACGGCAATCCCAAGCGAGCACACGCCGCGGCGCTGGCCACACCGTGTTGGCCCGCGCCTGTTTCCGCAACAATACGCTTAGCTCCAAGGCGCTTCGCCAACAGGGCCTGACCCAGTGCGTTGTTAATCTTATGTGCACCCGTATGCGCCAAATCCTCACGCTTTAAATAAACCTGAGCGCCCCACCGGGCCGAAAGCCCAGCCGCAAACGTCAGCGGCGTCGGCCGGCCGACCCACGTTGCCAATTCGTGATTCAGTTCCTCAAGATACTCAGGGTCATGTAGCCACCGTTTTACCCCCTGCTCAAGCCGATCGTGTGCTGGAATCAATGTCTCCGGGATAAACCGTCCACCGAATGGGCCAAATCGGCCTCGTTGATCCGGAAATTCGCCGCTCACTTCTCGTCGAAGCAAATCCGGAATTGCTGCGGGTTCAATTAACGATACCATGATGAAACTCCCACTGATTATCTATATTTCACTAAAACTTTGACGCTTTGCATTGGCAACAAATTCATAAATTTTGTCGATGCTTTTAAGACCCGCCTCGTCTTCAACTCCGCTTGACACATCAACGCCAAACGGGCCAACCAGACGAATTGCTTGCGCGACATTTTTTGGAGTTAGCCCACCCGCCAAAATCATATTCGCCTGCTTGGCAATCAGACTTGCTTGATCCCAGTTGACTGCTTTCCCAACTCCACTTTCCTTGCCTTCCCACAAAAATTTTTCTGGCCAAACGTCGATCACATCTGGCTCGCGAAACACCGGCAATCGCTCCAATGAACGAGGCAATTCCAATTCGTTATAAGCATCGTGATCCAACTGCAAAACGTCAGGCTTAAAAACCGTCAGTATTTCTAAGCACTCTTGCGGACTCAATCTTTTAGCCACCGCAACTTTCAGCGTTACGCCATCAATGTTTTGACAAAGTTGCCGAGCTTGCTCAGCGGTAACATAACGCTTTGATTTTTTGTGAAACACAAATCCGATTGCGTCTGCTTTCGCCTCAATCGCGGCGCATACGGCCGCTCGTTGAGTCAGTCCGCAAATTTTCACAAAAACACTCATGATCGATGATCCACTCCGGCGCGGCCGGATAAAATCATATCCTTCAACAGCGCTGCGGGCTGAATGGACCTCATTAAAGCCCCGCCGACCAATGCCGCATCGTAACCCGCCTGAGCAAGTTTATAAGCATCCTCTGGCGTTTCCAAACCACTTTCAGCGACTTTGGGATGACCAGAGGGCAGTTGATTAACCATATGATAAAGATGCTGTAGATTGACTTCCAGAGTCGCCAAGTTTCGACTATTAACGCCAATTAAGCATCGATTTGGATCTTGGGTCCAAGAATTCAAGGCACTTGATAAATCACGAAGTTCTGAGTCATCAAATAGTTCGAGTAAAACAAACAACCCTAGGCGCTGCGCCTGTTCAAGACAGTCGATCAGAGACTTCACCGACAACATGCGCACAATCAATAAAACACCAGACGCACCCGCCAATCGGGCTTCGCTAACTTGGTAGGGGTCAACAATAAAATCTTTGCGCATCAGCGGCACTGCCCCGGCCACTGGATACGCATTTTCAAGATCACTGAGTTCGCCATCGAAACGCTCTGGCTCAGTTAAAACACTGATGATGCTTGCACCACTTTCAACATAGGTGGCGACTCGCTTTTCTAAAGACAACGCGTGTTGGTTCAGACTCCCCATCGCCGGGGACCGACGTTTCACTTCTGCAATAACGCTAAATTTATTCAATTTCAACGGCCGTAAATTAGGCGCACGGTCTAGACTCGCCAACCGACGTTCTAATGATTCAAAAGAGACAATTTTTTTCGCCGCCAATACTCTAGCCTGGCTTGAGGATCTCATATACTCTAAAAAATCTGCCGTCTGGTTCATAGGGTATGACTCGTGTTGCCCAGCCTTCTTACCCATTGACCCGCGTGGCCATGGTCGATTACCTCAGACAGCTTTGAAACCGCCCTAATCGGATCAGGCTCCACGCCAGACACTTCGAGAGCAAGCGCTGCGCCTAATAGAATTGCGCGACGATGTGCGCCTTGATCAAAGCCATCGAGTACGCTCATCAAGGCATTGGCGTTGAAACTCGCATCGCCACCTTTCAAGTCCGCTTCGGTGCAGGAACTTAAGCCATATTCGGCGGATGAGCGAATTTGAGTTGTGATGGAATGCTGGGTAACGTCCCATACCGTGAACGGTGCCGCGGGCGTGGGCTCATCCCAATGATTGTGGCTGTGAATTACAAAAGCTCGCGTTATCGGCATACCCATCAACGCAGCCGCCATCAATTCTGCCACCTCAGCGGAATACGCGCCCAGCACCATATACGGTGGCGACGCGGGATTGGTCAGTGGTCCCAGCAGATTGAAGACCGTTCTAATTCCTAAGGCTTGTCGGATTGGCGCCACGGTCTTCATTGCGGGGTGGTAATTGGGCGCAAAAAGAAAGGCGAAACTGTGACTCTCAAAACATTGACTCACGGCTGCTTCAGTCATTGGCATCGCAAGGCCAAGCTCACGTAACACATCGGCACTACCCGAACGACTCGAAACCGCCCGATTGCCGTGTTTAACGATCGGCAAACCCGAAGCCGCAGACAGCAACGCCGCGCCGGTCGATAGGTTAAAGCTGTGCGCGCTATCGCCGCCAGTTCCCACTATGTCTACGATTGGTCGGCCCGTGGAAATATTGGGCTTATGTGCCAAATGCCTCATGCCATCTGCAAAACCTTGCAGTTCTGGGGGCGATACACCTTTCATATTCAATGCAACCAAAGCGCCAGCGGAAAGCGCCGCGGGAACGTCACTCGCCGTCAGAGCACACAGCACCTCAAAAGCTTGTGAGCGCGACAAACTTTTACCGTGTTGCCAGTCGGCCAGCGCCTGCTGAATACAACCCACACTCATGCTCGATGCCCACCCTTCTGGCGTAAAAAATTAGCCATGAGTTGTGGACCCTCTGGGGTTAAGACGCTTTCGGGATGAAATTGCACCCCCTCAACTTTAAGCGTTCGGTGACGGATTCCCATGATTTCACCTTCAGCGGTCCGCGCGGTCACCTCTAAATCCTTCGGCAGCGCCTGCGAATTTGCTACTAAGGAATGGTATCGACCAATCACCATAGGCGAAGATAGCCCTTCAAACACGCCCTTTTGGTCGTGGGTAATTTCCGACGTTTTGCCGTGCATCATTCGGTAGTTACGAATCACTTCGCCACCATAGACCTCAGTCACCGCCTGATGCCCTAAGCAAACGCCCAACACGGGGATTTGACCCGCGAATGCAAGGATCATGTCTTTCGATACACCCGCTTCTGAGGGTGTGCCAGGACCCGGCGAAATACACAAATGAGTAGGTTGCAGCTGTTTAGCATCCGCCACTGTAATTTGGTCATGACGATAAACCAACACATCCGCTTTTAAAACTAAAAAAGCCTGCACAAGGTTATAGGTGAATGAATCGTAATTATCAATAATCAGTAATTTTTTCTCAGACATGATTAAACCCCAGTGCTTGCTAATTTCAACGCGCTACGAATAACAGCACTCTTCGCCATTATTTCTTGAAACTCGGCCGCCGGATCGCTATCCGCGACCAGGCCTCCACCGGCTTGATACACATATCTATTTTTTTCAAACACCACGCTGCGGATAGTAATTGCCTGATCCATATCGCCATTGGCGCCAAAATAACCATAAGTTCCACCGTAATACCCACGATTCACGGGCTCAATTTCTTCAATGATTTGCATGGCTTTTACTTTAGGAGCTCCTACTAAGGTTCCCGCTGGAAATGTCGCGGCATACAAATCAAACAAATCGCGATCAGGCCTTAACAACCCCGTCACACCAGAGACAATGTGCATAACGTGTGAATATCGTTCAATTATTCTAAATTGATTGACTGCGATGCTTCCCGCTTTAGCTACCCGTCCTAGGTCATTACGAGCCAAATCCACCAACATCACGTGTTCAGCATTCTCTTTAACGTCCGCCAGTAATTCCTCGGCAAGACTCTGATCCACTTGAGGATCAATATCGCGACGCCTCGTCCCGGCAATCGGCCGCAGTTCCGCTCGACCCTGATTAAGCTTGACCAACGCCTCAGGTGAGGAACCCACCAAAACTTGATCCTCCAGCTCACAATAAATCATATAAGGAGAAGGATTAATTAAACGCAGCGCTCTATAAAACTCAAACGGATCGACATCGGTTTCACCAGAGAACTGCGATGACAATACCAATTGATACACATCGCCGCGAGCAATCGATTCTTGGACCTTTAGCACGCCGCTCCGATGTTCTTTTTCGGTAAGGCTTTGCGTTGCGGGCCCAACTACTCGACCTATCGCTGAAGGTGGAATCGCCAGCCTTAGCGCTCGCACAACGTCGTTACGCAAGGCTTGTCGTTCTTGTTCCGATCCGGAATGCAAGAGCGCCATACGTCGAGTGACGTGATCAAATACCAAAAAAGATTGTGGGGCTAAGTATTGTGCCAAAATTGTATTGTGACTAAGAAGTTGAGGCTTTAATATCGGCTCAAAATATCGAACAATGTCGTACGCCGTAGCGCCTACCAAACCACCCAAAAGCGGCAACCCCTCAACCTCTGGTTTCGGGGCTGGCGCTCGTTTTAGGGTTTCACGCAATAATGTTAAAAGCTGTTCTGAATTTTTTGGCGCTGGCAATTCTTGTGTCGTGCCATCGACGTCTTGAATCACTGCTTTTGCTGGCGTTAATCGAAAACGCAATGCCTCACCGAAGCCAATAAAGGAATACCGCGCGAGTCGCTCCCCACCTTCCACACTTTCCAACAGAAATCGCGGTTTAAAGGGCTTCAACTTTAAAAATGCAGATACTGGCGTATCCAGGTCGGCGGTGATGTCAAAGATCTGTTGCATGTTGTCCTCAGGTTAGAATCCGGAGTAGTAACAACAAGCCACTCGCTCCGGGTCAGGGAGCGGGTCAGGAAGCGATAAAAAAATTAAAGGTCGCTACTGTCCGCCCACTGAATGTGGTGGCGCCACCACCAACGGCGGGAATCAGTTTGATTAATATGAAATTGGACGACCATGGACCTCAGTATGCCGATAATTGAGCCATTCGGCAACCGTTCCGGAGTGGCACCAACGGATTGGCGTGCGTTTTGTCTAGGTTTGGCACTAAAATACGGTTTTTATTAAGGAAAATCCTCAAAGTCATGGCTCGCCCACCGTTATCGCTAAAAAGCTGGCCGACTTGGTTCCTCATGGGCATATTGCGACTGATCTGCCTATTGCCCTGGACATTACAATTGGCTTTAGGCCGACGCCTCGGCGCTCTGGTGGGGTCGGTTGCCTACCGCTTCAGGAAAATCATTGATATCAATTTGAATTGGTGCCTGCCACTGCTCAGTGCCAGTGACCGCCGAAAGCTCGCCAACGATCACTTTAAAGATTTGGGCGTCAGCTTGATGGAGTCTGCGATGACCTGGTGGGCGAGCGACAAGCGCATCCTCGATCTCTCAGCCATCGATGGTCTGGAATACCTGACGCGCGCGCAACAACAAGGGCGCGGCGTTATTCTCATGACCTACCACAGCACCACGTTATCCATCGGCGCTCGCATCATCAACACCAGAATTAAAATAAACCCTCTCTATAAACCCACAAAAAACAAAGTTATTGCTTATATATCCTCAGTCTCATTCAAAGCTCACGCGCAAACCGCAATACTGCACACTGAAGTACGAAAAATGATCCAATTGCTGAAGGATGGGAACATCGTTTGGTATGTGGCGGATCAAAATTTCAGAAAAAAAGGTGCCGTGAATATCCCATTTTTTAATCATCCAGCGGCAACCAATGTATTTGCACATCGTCTCGCCCAAATGACTAATGCCGACGTTTTATTTTATGCGTGCTACCGTCTTGAAAATGGCCATTATCAAATAGCCATTGAACCTCCAATGAATTTTGCCAATCAGGATGTGTTTGAGGCAAGTCTCGAATATCATCGGAGAATCGAGAATGCAATTTTGAAATATCCTTCTCAATATTGGTGGATTCACAAAAGATTTAAACCTCTTACCGAAAGCGATTCGAATATATATGAGCAAGTGAACTAGGCATGTCTAACACTAAGAATTTAAAGCTCTCGATCCATCCGTTACGATACACTTGGATTGCTGCGCAACTGACTTTTAAAACCAATCCTCTTTTAGCAAGCAGTCTTATATTTTCGACACTAATAACAGGGTTATTGCCTGCAGCTATTGCGGCCATCGGCGCTCAGCTCGTAGATTCGGTGATTAAGTACGCGTCAGGGGGCCACGAAATTTCTTTAGTTGAGACGTGGCCAACGTTACGGTGGGTGTTCCTTGAAGCCGCTTTAATGTCAATACTGAATATTAGCCAAAGATCGCTAAATCATGCACAAACACTATTGCGCGCCGAACTTGGCAACAAAATTAATGTATTAATTTTAGAAAAAGCACTGACATTAAGCTTACCCGATTTTGAAAATTCAGAGTTTTACGACAAGCTCACTCGCGCACGCCGGGAAGCGTCAACTCGACCTCTATCCATGGTGACAAGGAGCCTTACAGTTCTACAGAGCATCGTATTACTATTGAGCTTCGTCGCAATCCTATTGCCTTTTTCAAAGATCGCGGTACTCATATTGGTGGTGACGAGCATCCCAAGTGTGATTGCTGAAACTCGCTATTCTGACAGCGCCTTCCGACTGTTCCGCTGGCGCTCAGCCGATACACGAATGCAACTTTACGTTGAAAGTATTTTGAGTCGAGAAGAGTCCGCTAAGGAAATTCAATTATTTGGCCTGGGCCCTCGCCTCTTAAATCGGTATCAAGAGATTTTTGATCGACTGTACCAGGAAGACAAAAAGCTGGCGTCAAAACGGCATTACATAGCGCTTTTACTATCGTCGTTATCGACGCTGTCGCTTTATGGTTCATTCACATGGGTCACGGTGTGCGCGCTCATGAGAACTATTTCGATAGGCGGCATGTCGATGCTCATTGTGGTGTTCAGACAGGGGCAAGGCGCATTGTCAACCGGCCTGTCGGCCTTAGCTGGCATTTACGACGATGCCTTGTATTTATCTACTCTCGTAGAATTTTTGGAGTTGCCTACGAAACGGTCTACTGGAACAATAACCCAAGGACTGGATCGCACCAGAGGCATTGAATTCTTAAACGTCAGCTTTACCTATCCAAATTCGACAACACCGGTGCTATCGGATATTAATTTATCCCTAAAGCCAGGACAAAGCGTGGCCCTTGTGGGCAACAATGGGGCCGGCAAAACTACGTTAATAAAATTGTTAAGTGGACTGTATCAACCCACAAGTGGGCATATTTTTCTTGATGGTGTTGACTTAATAGACTGGGATCCGGTTGCGCTTCGACAACGAATTGGGGTGATTTTTCAGGACTTCACTCGGTATCAATTCACCGTTGGTGAGAATATTGGTGCTGGCGATGAAAGCGCATTTAGTGATGTCAATCGCTGGCAATTGGCGGCCGAAGCGGGGCTTGCCAGTCAATTCATCACAAAACTGGACAAGGGCTTTTATACTCAACTCGGCAACTGGTTTGAAAATGGACAGGAGTTGAGTGGCGGACAGTGGCAGAAACTGGCCTTGGCAAGAGCGTTCATGCGCGTTGATGCGGATATTGTGGTCCTGGATGAACCGACGGCCGCTATGGACGCCGAAGCGGAGGCTGAGGTATTTGATTACGTCCGGACGTTATCCAAAAAAAGAATCATTTGGCTGATTTCACACCGATTTTCGACAGTACGATCCGCCGATCGCATCCTTGTGCTGGAGCACGGCCGCATTATAGAATCAGGATCGCATGACGAGCTGATGGCCATACGAGGACGCTACAGTGAGCTATTTCAAATCCAAGCCAAGGGATATTTGTGAACAACCGGATTTGTTATGAAGCTTAATCAACTGCGTTATTTGGTGTCAGTCATTCAAAATGATTTAAACATCACCAGCGCCGCAAATAAGCTGCACACCAGCCAGCCCGGGGTCAGCAAGCAAATTCGATTACTTGAAGATGAATTAGGATTTCCTCTATTTGAACGCGATGGCAGGCACCTTACCTCGGTTACGGATGCCGGGCGTGAGGTCGTTGAGCGAGCACATAGAATTTTAGAAGAGGCGCAAAACATTCGGCGGCTATCCAGCGAAGCCAATAAGGCGGAAAGCGGCTCTCTTTCAGTCGGCACTACGCACACACAAGCGCGGTTTGTGTTGCCGCCCATCATTCAAAAATTTGTTAGGCAGTTTACTAACGTCGATTTACATTTACATCAAGGTGCGATTGATAGCCTTGCCAACATGGCCAGTCGAGACCAGGTTGATTTGGTGATCGCCACTGGCAATCACCAATTATTTCCGGGCTATGTTCATTTGCCGTGCTTTGATTGGGCGCGTTGTGTGGTTGTGCCAAAGGATCATCCCTTGGCAAGAGAAAAGAAGCTCTCACTTAAGGCACTGGCGCGATTTCCGATCGTTACCTATAATTTCAGCTTGAGTGGGCAATCTTCTTTACCAGCATTATTTGAAAGTGCAAACTTAAAACTTAAAACGTCGTTAACCGCAACCGACGCTGATGTTATCAAGACCTACGTACGACTAGGCTTAGGCGTTGGCGTAATGGCATCACTGGCGTATGACAAAAAGCAAGACCACGACTTAGTTCAACTGAACGCGGATCATCTTTTCTCGGCTCATCGCACTTGGGTGGGCTTTCGCAAAGGTCGGTTGTTGCGTGGGTATACGTTCGAGTTTATGAAGCTACTTGCTCCACACTTAACTCGTAGACGAGTTGAACTGGCCGTTCGTGCAATTAGCCCAGAGTCATTTACGGAAATTTTTTCCGACGTTCAAATCCCATTTTTTACTTAGGAATATAGAGCTATGCCTAGTTTTGACGCAGTTTCCGAGGTTGATTGGCACGAGGTCACTAACGCCGTCGATCAAGCCAATCGTGAATTAGAAGGACGTTTTGATTTTAGAAATTCCGGCGCTCAATTTAGCATTGAGCAAAAAAATCTTAAGATTGAGTGCGCGCAAAAGCACCAATTGTCACAAATGTTGGAAATTCTCAAATTGCGCTTAGCTAAGCGAGGAATTGACTTAGTTGCACTTGATGAAGGCAAAGTCAATGAAGAGTCGGCGCGCCCTCACCAAACAATTACTATTAGAGAAGGCATTAATGCAGATAACGCGCGCATTCTTCAAAAAGCAATCAAAGAATCAAAAATAAAAGTCAGCTCCAGCATTATGGGCAATAAGCTACGCGTGACCGGTAAAAGTCGCGATGATCTGCAAGCCACGATGTCGCTAATGCGAAAGCAAAAACTTGACGTTTCCCTTCAATTTGAAAATTTTCGGGAATAAAAAAATATGCGCTTAGTCATTCGACTGAGCGCACTTTTGTTTACACGCTTACTTTTTAGCGTCCCCCTCGCCGAATAAGATCGCCATCATTGCGGTTCGTACGATATCCATTAATAAACCGAACAGGACCAACCCAGCGAACATTGTGACGACTGCGACCAACCTTCCTCCCACCGACGTTGGGTACATATCTCCATAACCGGTCGTCGTGAGTGTAACCATACACCACCACATGGCCGTAGGAATCGACGTAAAGAATTGCTTATCTGCGGTAATTTGGTTGCCACTGATTGGATCAACCGGCACAAATAGCTCAGGTTTTACGCCCTCAGGAGTTGCTATATCAATCGCATGTTGCCCGGCCTCCATCACTTCCGGAACATAGAGCGAGCCTTCTATAAAGTACATCGCTGTACTTGAAATCATTAGGGCGGAGAACAAAATGATCGCGTAAATTTTCAAGTTAGCCGCGAGTGTATCTGTGCGACTGCCTGAAGATTTCTTCAAATCGTCAATTGCGCCTCGCGACAGCTTTAGAACTCGAAGGATTCGAGCGACTCTGAGCAGTCGAAGCACCTTAGTGCCTCGCGTCACTGCCATATTGAGCAGCATCAGAATTGACGGAAGAATTGAGATCAAATCAACCAAACCCCAAAATGAAAATATATAGCCAATTTTGCTTTTGGCATACGCGATATTGCCAACGTAGTCCAAGCTGAAAAAGACTACTGAGATCCATTCCATCAATCGGAACTGATCCTGATAAGCCTCCGAATATCCAGGTACTGTTTCTAAGCTCAATGAAAAACAGGACGCAAAAATTAATATCGTGATCCAACTGTGCCAATTTTTAAATGCTTTAGACTTTGGATCTGTAAACATTTGCTCGATAGTCGACATGCCTTACTCCTTTGGCTTAATAATTCCCCGAAAACCGACTGGGTATCTGTATTGTGATTAGTCCCATTGGTCTGTCTCGACTATGCTGCCCTAAAAAACATTTTCTTTCATGGCTTATTGAATTCATGCACTATTTCGGTGCATTGAGCCCACTGATCGCTCTTATAATTGGAAAGAATCACTTCAAGTGCAATTAAATTGCAACGCAAAACGAATTTTATTTTCAAGTTGATGATTTTGCGCGCATTTTTCTTGATTGGGGTAATTTGAATAGGCCTGTCTACGTGCGAGAATAGGCCGCTAAGTCAAGCATCGGCATCGTCTATTTTGCTGCACTGCAAATAATATCGATGCGATGTTGAATTCATCTTTATGGAAGAAGGTTGTACTCATGATTTGGTTGAACAAAATTCGAAATTGGGTCTACGCAAATTTATTTGACCTGGATAACCACAACCCTCATGCGGAACGGATGGAGCATTTTACAAACTGGCTCATCATTTCCAACTTAGTCGCTTTATTGCTCGAACACATTCCCGTTGTTCATGACGGCAATGAGAATATCTTTGCGTCCTTTGACCAATTTTCGATTATATTTTTCACCATCGAGTACATTTTACGCGTTTATGCCGCTCCCAGCGACCCGAAATATGCCGGCAAATACTTCGCCAGAATCCGTCATTTTTTCTCACCATTCGCCCTAATCGACCTCGCGGTTATTGCGCCATTTCTATTGCACTTTTTGGGAATTGTTGGCCTCGACTTGCGCATCTTACGAGCTCTGCGACTCCTACGATTGCTAAAGCTACTACGCGAAATTATTCCCGCCATTAAGGAATTCGTTCACGCCAATAAGGGGCGCACATTTCGTTACAAGGTAAATTCACTGATGAATATGACGCCGACCTCGGGACGTCTACAACATCAATTCGACTTACTATTGATTTTCTTTATTGGCCTTAGTGTTATTTGTGTATTTTTAGAGACCGTACCAGAAATTCATGATCCATTACATTTTGAATTTGAGGTTTTAGACTACATTTCAGTGGCGGTCTTTTCAATTGAGTTTTTATTACGCCTGTATTCATCACCGGAACTGGAAAACCCACCAGATCCAATATGGTCACGAATAAATTATCTTAAAAAGCCTAATACACTTGTCGATTTATTGGCGGTGTTGCCGTTTTACTTACAATTCCTGGTTTCTCTGGACTTGCGATTTGTACGAATTTTGCGAGTACTGCGAGTCGCCAAACTAACCCGTTACAACACCGCAATGAAGACATTTGCTTTAGTCTTTGAGCGAGAGAAGCGTGCGTTCGGCGCCGGTCTATTTATTACCTTGCTCATCACGATTCTTGGTGCGGCCATTACCTATAATTTTGAGCATAATGCCCAGCCGGACAAATTTGACACAATGCCCCGGGCAATGTACTGGTCAATCATCACTCTCACCAGCGTAGGTTACGGTGACATTTCGCCAATAACAGGGGTTGGTCAATTCTTCACAATGATTCTCTCTGTGCTTGGCATCGGCATCGTAGCATTGCCTGCTGGTATTTTAGGTTCGGCATTCTCGGATCAACTCCGCCAAGACCGAGAGGACATGCTGAAAACGTTGCAAACCTTTTTATCTTCCGGCCGACCTTTGACAGATGAAGAAAAAGAACTTCTTGAAGAAGAGAGAATTCGTCTTCACTTGACGGTAGAGCAATTTGAAAAGCTAAAAGCTGAAGCAATGAAAGGCTTACCCTTAGGAATGGACGAATTTTATGAGGTTACCGCTCATGTCGACCCGGTGATTGAGGCGATTGCCATTATTACAAAAGCCGAAGAGATTTTAAAAACGGTATCCCCCGAAGACTTCCAGTCCGCACTCAATCGAACCGCAATGACTGGTCGCCACCGCAGTGTATTAGTTGAACTGCATACGCCACCAAAATGAGTGATATGAAAAACCATCGCTTTAAATGAAGATCAATCACAATTTATGACCAAAGGGCAACGCCGCTTTCATGCACTTTCCATGTGTGGAGCCATCGGGTTATTTGGTTGGCAACTTGTATTCGCAGATGCGGTTGTATTGCGTTGCAAGGCCGACATGGTATCGGAACAATTTTCAACATCACAATGGCCGAGTTCAAAGAGCCAGGAATTATCGTTAACCGTAACTATTGAATCTACAGCGTTAGCAAATGGACATCACCAGCGCGTAATTCGCGCAGTGGATACTCAACTGTTATTTTCGATCATGGTTGACTCAGACGCTGGAGCGGACCATGCCTTTAGCTTTGACCGATCCGACACAAACCAGTGGTTTATCGGGCTTACCGAGGAACACTCTAAGCAGTCGCGAACTCAATTTGTGAAAATACAACGCGGAAGCGGTTACTTTGTATACGGCGATAACACAACGAACGCCGCAGGCAATACCCTGAGTACTATTCATATTCAGGGCAATTGCCTAGACTAGCGTCTATTAAAAGTGGTATCCCAAGCCTAAAGAGAATGCGTCAGATGACGGGCTAATGCGGATGTTGGCAATATCAAGTCCTGTGTATTTCAAATGTTGATATTCGAAAACACCAAAAACGTGATCAGCTAAAACAAGTTTAGAGCCCAATCCAATACTGAATCCCGTAAGATTTTTGGTCTCGTTCCCATCTATCCCGCCAAAATTAGTTTCCGCAGTGACGCTGGCTTGGTGTATACCAAATATTAAAAACCCCAACATTTTTGGCGCAATCACCATGCCTGGCTCAAATGCCAACTCATAGTGACTATTTTCATCCAACTTTACCGTTGCCGATTCCGACTCAAAACTACCGTACTCACCTTTTTTTAGGTCGCCGGAAAGAACCACGCCAAATGTTTGAGTAGGACTCAACGCAAAGTTAATACCAATCGCGGCAGCTGGCGCTACTTCTGACTTGCTCACGCCAGAAAATTCAGAAGGTCCACCTGAAATATTCGCCTTAGTTGACTTGGCCTCATCAGTAATAAAGGCGAAGGTACCCGCAAAGTGATTATGGCCACCCTCATGCTCACCATGCCCGCCTTCGTGGCCGCCTTCATGACCACCATGAGCGGATTCGTGACTTCCATGGGTTGATTCGTGCTCTGCCGCGGACGCATGGCTCGCCTCATGGATGGACTCGCCACTCATACCGTGATTCATGTCATGAGATGCACTGGTTGAACCTTCAGTGGAATGCTGCATTTTCTCAGCATGAGCCACATCCTTATGTTCGGATGCGCTTTTTTCCTTCGATCCCTTTATCGCATGAAATGTGTCATCGGAGGATGGAGTTGGCTCAGCGGCAAATGCACTGAGACACCCCAACACCACTAGGCTGGCTACTGTAAGTTTTAAATATCGTTGTGTATTCATTTTCTATTAATCTCCTATTACGCTTTTTTTGCTTTTTCTTGAGCCTCTAGCATCTGTTCTCCGAAGAACAGAGCCATCATCGTATTTCTTACGATATCCATTAATAAACCAAACAAGATCAACCCAGAGAACATCGTAAATACCGCAATTACTCTCCCACCTAAAGTGACCGGGTACATATCGCCATATCCGGTTGTTGTTAATGTGACCGTAGCCCACCACATGGCCGCCGGAATGGATGTAAAGAATTGCTTGTCAGGAGTAATTTGATTGCCGCTAATTGGATCAACCGGTACGTACACTTCGGGTTTTACACCTTCTGGCGTTTGAAGATCAACCGCGTGCTGGCCCGCCTCTAATGCCTCATTGGTATAGAGACCTCCCTCCACAAAGAACATAGCTGTGCTTGATATCATCAAGACGCTGAATAAGATGATCAAGTAAATTCTAAGGTTAGATGCAATTGGATTTTTTGGAGTGTGATGCCCAGCTGCTGGAATCTCTTCAACCGTAGAGCGAGAGAGCTTAAGTACGCGGAGCACTCGAGCAACCCTCAATAGCCGCAGAACTTTCGTCCCTTTAATTGCGGCGACATTTAACAAAATGAGATAAGACGGCGCGATCGAAATAATATCAACGAGCCCCCAAAACGAAAACACATAAGCCCATCGATGATCCGATACCCATAGATGGCCAAAGTAGTCAATGGAGAACACCGCCACTGATAAATTTTCCAAAATTAGGAACTCTAGCTTAAATCGTGTGCTGTAATCGCCCACTGTCTCAAGCGCGAGCCCAATACATGACGCAAATATGAAAATGGTGACCACCATCTGCCACCATCGAAATAATTTATATGTTGGGTCTGAAAACATTCGTCGCAACACGGCAAGATCCCTCTTTTAAATTTAAATACGTGAGTCCATCCAGAACTTCTATATATTAGTTTAACTCGAATTACCGTACTATCGCTCTATTTTTAGTAACCTAAATATATGTTTTTTCTAGATTTTCCGTCATTACGATTCCAGATCCGCTGAATTGACCCTGGATACACTCAATAAAGGCGGAAGCTTCGGCATCACCTCGCACCTCACCGCAAAGCGACTGACTGAGGATCTTCCGACATAAATGACCTGAAAGTGAAACAATCGATCCATCTCCTCCTGCGGTACGCTTAGACGTACGCTGGCGTCTAAGCCTTGTGCCAGACAAGTGCTGACATGCATTAGAGAGTTTTCGATCTGAGTCTGTTTGCCGAGCCGCGCTAATAAATTATCGCCAATCTCTCCAAGCTCGCCAAATATCGGGCCAATGTTGCTAATACTAGCGCCCGCAACGTGAACAATATTGCCGAGCTCATCACATATCCAAATCGGCTCCTGTGAGTGCGCACTCGTTTGCTGAGCCCAGTATTCAAGCACAGGAGCGTCGGCAATCACGCGACGAAGACTAAATGCAAAGACGTGTTGATGTATCGCGGCAGGTAATCTTATGGATTTTATTTCGACCATAGATCGCTGGCTATTAGATAATGGCTCTATCAACACATAATTTTGTCGTGACAGTTGGTCAGCACGGATGTCCCGATGTCCATTTATGATTTTTTGAAGCTTGACGCCTCGTAATAAATTACTGCCATCATTAAACAACGCTTTGGCGATTGAATTTTGGTATTGGATTGTTAATTTCTCGTCTGTTACCACCAACCCAAGTTTTTCGCCACTATTGAACAATGGGCCGTCGCCAACCAGTACGCCAACCGCTTCACGTATAGCAGCAATTTGATTTATTAATAATTTATTATTTTCTGCGATTTTTATATTCGCTTCTAGCGATTCATAGATTGGCAAATAAATCGTTATTAGCAGCATTAAAATTTGCAGCAATTGGTCACTCACGTTTATTTGTGCCGATGGAACCTCCATCCGATACAACAGCCTCATCATCATTAAAAAAGAGGCTCCAATGGCGAGCACAAGGACAAATAAGTGAAATCGGTGCTGAATCGATGATTGCGGTGATCGCGCGGCGTATCGCCGAATAAGCGTCAGCGTCATTGCTACGAGAAACCATAGGACTGCCGCTACCCAATTAGCGATCGACAGTGGGAGAAGGCCGGACAATATCCCCACCGCTATCCAGCCGAACGCTAACCAACCATACGCCGCGTCAAAAATGCCCCAGCGCCACCCACGATCATGGGTTGCTGCAAACAGCGTCGCCGTTCCCAAGACCCACCAGGGCAACGAAACAACGCCAAAAGCCAATAGCCGCACTGTTTTGGCATCCACAAACTCGTTGCTTGGCACCATAGACAGCACGGAAGTCCCGGCGGCCAGCACCACGAAGACCCATTGCAAGCGTTGGCGAGCAGTACTGTGATAATTGAATAGAACCGCCATTATGACAGCGATCAACCCCAAGATAAGCGCGGCATCAATCGACATTTTAATCACCCAAAGGGGATGACGGTTTCATTAGTGCGTGATGGCTGAATTGAGCTTTTTGGCGACCGATGTCAGAATTTGACTGACTCGCGACTCACTAATGGACATCACGGCCCCAATTTCTTTTAGTGTTAACTCTTCGTCGTAATACAAGGACATGACTAGCTTTTCCCTTTCAGGCAGCTCTTCTATTGCTTTTTCGAGTATTTCAAGAGTCATTTGCCGATCAACCATCTCATCAGGACCCGGTGAGTCTGAGGCGAACGGCAACTCTTCGAGTGGCCCCACGTCTGCTAGACCTTGATTTCGACCACGTAGTTTTTGATAGTGATCTAAGTCCAAACCCATCTCTTTCGCAACTTGAGCGTGCGTTGCAGGCACACCGGTTTCAGAAATAATCTTTTGCTCTATTTGACGCGCCTGAACCGCTACTTTAACGGTAGATCGCGGCGCCCATGACGCGCTTCGAATTTCGTCCAACATTGCGCCACGGACTCGCAATTTAGCGAAACTTTCAAAATCAGTGCCACGAGAATCGTCAAAAGCATTTACCGCTTCAATCAGCCCGACGATTCCGGCTTGAACCAAATCATTGTAGTCAATGGCTGCTGGCAATCGAGCACGAAAGTGCGCAGCAATTCTCGAGACCATATTTAAATAGTCTGTCACCTGAATCGGTGGCATTTTTTGATTTGCTGGTTCTTCCGCGGCGATGGCGGCGTATGGGTCACGACGACTCATTTGCCACCTTTTTTAATTGTTAATCGATCAAGCAAATATGGAAATCCTGATCCGGAATCCAAGTGATCTATCACATCTTTAGCAATTGCTCTTACGGATACGGCAGCAGAACTTTGTGGCGCATATAATCCCAAGAGTGTTTTTCGACGCGCGGTTTCAACGACCGCCTTATCGTGCAAGATTGAACCAGCATGACGCAGCGCGACGCCTAAAAATCGATTGGCAACATCATTCAATTTTTGAAATATTGCCCGAGCTCTGTCTAAAGATTCCACATCATTGATAACGACATCAAACGCCTCATAGCCAAAGTCTTGATTCATAACCTTGATCAGGGCATACCCATCGGCAAGCGATGCGGCTTCATCTCGAACCACCACCATCAGTCGGTCACTCAATCGCACCAACGACGTTACGTGATCACCAATTCCCGCGCCGGCATCTATAATCATCACATCCGGTACTGGGGTTATTTCGCTTAAACTCTGAATCACTTTAGCCAGTTCAGACGTACTGAGCTCAGCCATGTGGCGTTGCCCCGAAGAGCCTGGAAGGATTTTTATACCGCCAGGCCCGTCCATCAATATATCCACGACGGATTTTTCTCCAGCCACGACGGCTGAGAGATCATGCAGAGGCTTCAAGCCTAAGACGACGTGAATGTTGGCAAGGCCTATATCGCCATCAAACAATAAGACTCGCTTACCAACGGCCGCCAAAGCACCCGCCAGTTGTAGCGATAGAAAGGTTTTTCCAACCCCTCCTTTTCCGCTTGCGATAGATATAATTCGCGCCATCGTTAAATACCAGGATCGTTCGCCGTTTAACTAACCGCTGACACCGTCAGTGTACAACACTAGTTCCAATTTTCGGGCGATTAACGCCTGAATATCAGAGGATTTTAAGCTTTTCAACGATTCTTTTACATCAGCAGATTCGGATACCCCTCTCAATGGAATTTGGGACTCAGCCAACTGCGTCAATAATCCCAATGAAACATCCGATGGATTCCAATGCGTAATAATGACTCCTAAAATGGGGCCGGAAAGCCGCAGCCATTCGGCGGCAGCCGCACGCCCGACATGGGCAGGCAAGCAGATCAAAGCGGGTTGGGATTCACTTACAATACTCATCGCGTCCATCGAAACGGGCGAGAGCGCTCCACTATCAATGATGCCTGCTGGCGGCTCCGCGAGACCCCACACCCCATCGAGGTCGGCTCGATCGGCCAGCGCAAAGAACCGCTCTCTGGCACCGATTCGAGTGTCTTTTAGGCCAATGACTTGCGTCGCGTCTGACGCCTTCGCGACCTGCATTGCTACCGTTGTTTTGCCAGCGCCGACCGGCCCGCAGACGACGGCGTGTAAATTTTGTAACCAGCTGATGGATTCCTCGATTCCAAGATCGGCCGTCAACTGTGCCGCCAACTGATCCGCAGAGTCCCCAGCAATTAAACAGCGTTCGGCGTAACGCGCTGAAACACCATTTTCTAATAAGTTGACCATGCTCATTGGCACACTCGAGGATTGCTGCGACGCTAAGCGACGCTCAAGCGCTCGCAGCTCATCACGAATTGCCTTAACCAAAACTTGGCCTTGTCCCATCATTTCAGAATCATTACTGGCGCTTGGCGCGTGCGCGGAGATGTCGCCGACAACGGATTGCTTTTTGAACTCAACCGCCTTTGCAATCGGCTTTTCTAGTCGTTCAACCAAATTTTCCTCAAAACGAGTCGCGGCCACTGGAGTGCGCTCTGAGTTCACTGGTTCATCATTCGCAGAATCATCAACGGCCACCAAAACTTCAGTGATATTGCCGACGTTAGACGTCGATAAAATCAGGCAGTCTGCGCCATAGAGGCGGCGAGTTTGCTCGCTGGCTTTAGCGAAGCTATTGGCTACTACTCTTTCGATTCGCATACTAGAGTTCCTTACTCATCTCTTAACTTAAGCTGCAGTCGCCGCTACTTGACGCGGCTGAACGGCAATCGATCGATTAACCCGCAAACCAATGTCGTCCGGCAATTCCGCATAAGACAGCACCGTCAGACCCTGAATTCTTGGCCTCAACACTTTAGATAACCATGACCGCAGTGTTGGAGATGTCACCAATACGGCGGCGCGATCGGCATCTGCTTCTTCACGCGCTGCCTGATTGACGTTGCGCATCAGCCCTTCGGCCAGATCTGGTTCAATTGGAACCGCTCCGTTATTCATACGAGACACCACGTTGTGCAACACTTGTTCAAGTTCGGGGGCGAGCGTCATAATGGGCAACTCCTCTCCCGGCTGCACAAATTTTTGGACGATCATTCGGCCCAACGCGACGCGTACGACCGCAGTCAACTCCTCAACGGCGGTGACTTTCTCAGCGACAGATGACAACGCCAGCAAAATTGTTCGAAGATCTCGAATTGGCACGCCCTCTTGCAGGAGATTTTGAAGAATTTGCGTCAACGTCGACAGCGGTATCTTTTTGGGAATCAGTTCCTCAACCAACTTCGGATTGCTCACCGCAAGTTTATTGAGTAATTGCTGTGTCTCGTCGTGACCCAACAGCAACGAGCAGTTGTCTTGCAACAAACGGTTTAGGTGAGTGGCAATTGTCGTGGAGCTATCCACAACCGTGTAGCCCAATGATCGAGCGTAATCCCGTTGAGCCGGACTAATCCATACGGCATCCAAGCCAAATGCCGGATCTTTTGCTTTAATTCCCTGCAATTCACCATGCACCATACCGGAATTAATCGCCAAATCACGAGCCGGTTTAACCTCACCTCGACCCACACATACCCCATTGAGCATGATTTGATACGCTTCTGGACGCAACTCAAGATTGTCACGAATGTGTACTTGCGGCATTAAGAAGCCAAGCTCATGAGTCAGTTTCTTGCGAATTCCGCGGATACGAGTCACCAAGGAACCGCCTCGTTGTGCGTCGATTAAGGCCACGAGGGCATAGCCTACTTCTAAGCCAATCGCATCGGCTTGCTCCACGTCTCCCCAGCTTAACTCTTTCTGCGGTGGTGGCTTTTTGTCGTCCACTTCAGCCACTGGCTTCTCACGAGCGCGAATAATCATCCAACCTCCCGCTGCCGCGATCATCGCTAACGCCAAAAATGCGACGTGAGGCATGCCTGGGATAATTCCCAATAAGCCTAAGATTGCGGCGGTTAAAAACCACGCTTCGCTATGCTGAAACTGCGAAACGGTTTGATTGTGGAGGGACTGAGTTTCCCCCGAGACACGAGTCACAATGATCGCTGCAGCGATCGACAGCAACAACGATGGGATTTGCGCGACTAAGCCATCGCCCACCGCCAATAAGGTGTATCGCGCGAGCGCATCGGAGACCGACATGTCGTGTTGAACGGCGCCGACAATGACGCCACCGACAATGTTAATAATTAAGATCAGCAAACCGGCAACGGCGTCTCCCCGCACAAACTTACTGGCACCGTCCATGGAGCCGTAAAAGTCTGCCTCCTCGGTAATTTCTTTACGCCGAGCGCGAGCTTGCTCTTGATTGATTAATCCTGACGATAAGTCGGCGTCAACCGCCATCTGTTTGCCGGGCATCGCGTCTAAGGTAAATCGGGCACTCACTTCCGAGACCCGGCCTGCACCTTTGGTGATAACGACGAAGTTAATGATCACCAAAATCGCAAATACGATAATGCCAACAATATAGTTACCACCGACCACCACCGCACCGAACGCTTCAATGACGTGACCGGCGGCATCCGTGCCCTCATGGCCATAGTTTAGAACCACTCGAGTCGACGCCACGTTCAATGACAGTCTCAGCAAGGTCGCGAACAACAGGACGGTTGGGAAAACTGAAAATGACTGAGGTTTTAAAACCCCAATGGCTAAAAACACAATAATGAGGGACAGAGCGATGTTGAAACTGAAGAACAAATCCAAGATAAATGAGGGCACCGGCAGAATTAATAGCCCCAGCAAGGCCAAGAAGCCGAAAGGCAATGCCCAGGATTCCACGGAGACCGATTTGGCCCACTGTCGGAAATTCGACGGCATTGCGGATAGACTCATTTCCATTTAAAGTACCTATTTATCAAAAACTTACAAATAGCCCGGTGGCGCTTGCCCAATAATTAACCTCGTCCAGACAAGAGTTTGCAATCGCTGTGCCAACGGACTTATTGGGCCTAAAGGTGTTCGGATTTGCGCCGACTGTAGGGTCGTGAACATGAAAACCTACACTGCCCTGATTTATGTGACCGCCCTACTGGCTGGCTGTAGCGCCGGCGTCAAAGTGGGCTCGCCCGCCTCGGCCGTTGAGCCCACAGGCCACACCCTTAATGGCGGCCTAATCAGCGTCAACGCAGACGTGCCGTGGTTGAAGGCCAACGCCACGGTAGGCGGCACCCTTCCTTCCGTTGGACTAGCAAAACCCACGGTCAAAGAGGTGTCGAATGCCCCTGCAAAAGTGGGCCCGGCTAAATTAGACCCAAAAGCGCTGGTCGCCGTGAACCAACCCAGTGACCCCTGTAGCGCCACAACCCCGAAAGACGAACCCCCGGTGCCCGATGTCGAGGCCGTGGGCTATGCCTCCATCACCGCGCAAACCGCCGACGACCTCGGTCAGCGTCGCCTGCTCGCCGCCAGAGCGTCGCGCCTCGACGCCTACCGCAATTTGGTGGAGCAGGTCTATGGATTACAGGTCGCTACGGATTCAGCGATGATCAATACCCACCTCGGCGAAGACAGCTTCCGAGCCCGCATGGAAGGCAATATGTGCGGGGCAACCGTGGTCAGCATTGAACCCCTGGGCGATGATCTCTACGAAACTCGCTTGCGTCTCTCCGGCGCCGTAGCCGTCCAATTGCGCTCCCATGGCAAGCCCGCGTCGTTTTAAGCCGCGCTTTAAAGCGCTTGCCCTTGGCGTTAGCCTAGCGCTGGCCTCGGGTCTTAGCGCCACGCAAGCGGCGGAATCAACCGACACGTTTTCCATGCTGCGCCAGGGCACCGACCTACAGCAATGCCTCAGTCACGGCTCAACGTCCGTGAGCTTTGAAACTCAATTGACCGCGGATGGTGCGCTACGAGAAGCCACGAGGGTAACGCATTTAAGCCTCGAGAACGACTCGGCACGTTTAGTGGAATGCACTCAAGGCCATCACCGATGCTTATCCACCAATTTGGTATTTCCAGTAAGCATTCACACTCGTGAGATTGATAATCACGCTTCCTGGGACGCATCAGATCGGATGCGCCTGACGGACGTGATCGTCGACAGCTTGAGCGAAGAAGCGGAAGGTTCTGGCAACTTCGTCGCCATTAAAAACGAGGACGAATCGGCCTACCATCTGGCGTTAACGGGAATGACCTCACAAACACCTGACTTAGTGCTCGACACAACCTTGCGCTACTCTGGCGCGTTAATGAGCACCGAAGGCCTGAATACTTGGTTTGCGCCATCGCATCAAGCGTTGGTCGAAATGCGACTTGTTGATCGCCGGACGAATAAAACATTTGCAACCCGAGCCATCAAAATATCGATTCCCGTCACGCTGCGCTCCCGCGACACCTCTGGCGGCACAAACCGTCAATGGCTTGAAATGGTTCGCGCCCAAGTCAAGCAAACTGGGATGAGCATGCTTGAAGAATTTCGTTGCGCACCACAAATCATGACGGCGCAAAGCATTTCGGATACAAAAGTCATCGTCCACGTGCGCGGCGTTCAAGGTCTTTTGCAAGGCCAAGGAATGCTGCTGATTCCGCGCAGCCAATTAACCGAACAAGACAATCTTCAACGCAAACCTGGCGGCTGGCCTATTGTCCGCCTGAGCCAAGTTGACGAGCTCCGCGCGCAAGCCGATGTGATCAGCGGCTCAATCGCAGCCTGCCGCTCAGGCGACTGCGTTGCAATCCCACTGTAAGTTTCGCAATCGTAAAACAAAAGAGACCCCCCTTCCGTCCTATGACGAAGGCGTTTCCAGGCGACCAATACTGATTTGAGCGTTGCAAGCGCCGAGCGCTGCTCTCCCGCAACTATTGGTCTTGGTGGTATTTAGGCACTCCAGGCACGGGTTGCTTGGCGCGGTTCGCTTCGGCCGCGTTGATCGCATTCACATCTTTACGCAAAGCCGCCATATCGGTTGCCAAGGACTTAATCATCTGCACCTGCTCTTCTGGCAAGCCAACCTTGACCGTACTCGGCGCTGTGGACGGGCGCGAGGCCGCCGACGCAGCCTTGGGCATTTCACTCAACTTCGCCTCGATCTTTTCGAGCCGAGCGTCAATTTCTGCCAATCGCTTAGCGTCTTCCGGAACCATCGGTTTAACCTTACCGGAGGTTTCAAATATAGCGGCTCTGAATTTCTCTGCGGCTTCATTAATTCGGCGAACCTCGAGATCTTGTATGGCTTCACGATCTCGCTTGGTTTGCTCACGCAAGGTATTCACCGCACGATCGGTCACTTCTGCCGCCACGCCATCAAATTTAAGCAGCGTGTTATTGACTTCATTCATTTTATTATAGGCTTCTGTCAATTTTTTCAACTGCAGCGTCTGTTGCGCGGTGGTGGCAGCCAGAATTTCAGTTCGCTCCTGAATTTTAGTCATCACGACAGCGACTGTTACCGCAATCATCATACCAATCGCAAGCATAACCGCAGCAAATATGGCCGGCGCCCGCTTGATCGATTCGGTAGTTTCCCGACCCATCTTGATGAACTGATCCAGCTTGATTAACGCTTCCGCCGTGGTGTGCGCACTATCGTTTGCGGCATCTGCGGCATCTAAAACCAGCGCGGTCAGCTCCGATAACGGTGGCGGCTGAAGATCATCGTGGTGCTCGTCATTTTTTGTATCGTTCATATGTCACCTCTTTAGTCAGTAGTCGTCACACGGCGACGCAACTGATGAGTTCTAAGCATAGTTTGACGAATTCGTTCTTTCAAACTGTCATCTACTTTCATGGCCTCGCTGAGCTGTTTTACACGATTCATCATCTGCTCAGCTTTTTTCATGACCAATTCCATATCTTCGCCGCGGCGCTTGGCCTCTTCCAGCATGTCGTTCACACGCGCCTGGGTTTGAGCCTGCAGTTGCTCTGGAGTCAATTCAATCGGCTCTGCCGGTGGGCGTTCGCCCTCCGTAACTGCATAATCGGTCATTGACTCCGCCTCGCCGGCTTGTACAACGCCGGAACCAGACCCTTCAAGATTTTGGGAAAACGCAACTCCCGATTTGAATTCGGTGGCTCCACTGGTAACCACTTGATCCTGCACTCGGTCCGCATGCGAGGAAATCATTTCAGAATTTTTCAATTCATCTTCGCGATAAATTGCGTCCGAGGTTGAGCGATCGGATTCAGTCGAAACGATTTGCGAGGCACCAAAATCTTTTTTTACCGTAAATCGCGTATCGGTCGGCAAATCCACATCTGATTTCAACACTGGACCAGGATTAATGGCTGAGTCGGTTAATCCGCTCATGTGGTGCGGCTCATTGCTTTCACCTCGAATGACTTGAGCCTCGATAGTATTCCCCTGATTGCCCGGGCGTGAATCTTGCTCACTCATGAGAGTTTCCTCCTTGATCTGTTTTGGCATTCGCCGCTTCTCCAGCAGCGCCATTCATCGATTTTTCATCTAGCGTACGAATTTCAGTTTGGCATGGGCCAATGGGCAGCAACACGGCGAGCGCCTTCTGTGCTGCGTCTTGCGTTAGGAACCCACCCGCGAATAATTCAGTCACGCCATCGTGCTCTAGCCTGCGGGTTGGCGCCAACGCTTTTACTTTGGCTTCGACCGCATCCAGAATTTCTGGATTCCGGTACTGGCCACAGCTTAATACGAAATTTCCTTGACCCGACGCGTGGGCAATTGCGCTCTTTTCCTTATTACCTCGATCATCGGTCAACACCGGCTTCGGAGTCTGGGGTGCTGGGGCGGTCACTTTGTTAAACCACTGATTGACGTTGGTATCCGGATTACGCAACGCGTACCAGCCACCCCCGATTAAGCATCCCAATACCAAAACCAAAGCGATGCCCAGGTAGAAGGTTTTTAAGTTTTTCGGCGGAGATTCCTCCACAAACTCCTCATGCGATTCGTCCACCAAGGGCGCCAAATCCATTTTGAGGGTATTTTCCGGTGCGGGAGTCGATTCCGTGGCAGGCACCTCAGGCGCTTGTCCATCCAAATACCAAAATAATGCTTTATTTTGTAATCGACGCAATGATGGCTCACCCGCAAGACCATCCGGCGTGTGCGCGAGCAGCACCACGTATAACGGCACCCCTTTGAGCCCACTGAGCACGCGAAGCAAGGCGTCAACCTCTTCGGTCGCCAAATCCTCAGCGGTATCAATCATGAGAATACGAGAACGCGGCTGAGCGCCATAGTCACCGCCAATAGCGGCAATATCCAGATCCTTAAGCAACCGGCTTGTGGCTTCTAATAGCGATTCCACACTCGACGGCTCAAAAAATTCAATCAAGCTATCGGGGCTTCGCAGCACTCTAGACAGCGTCTTTCCACCTTCCGACACTTTCGAAAGCAAAGCAGAGCTGACTACAACCAACGCCGGCCTTTCTTGACGCAAGCGAGTCACCAGTGCGTCAGCGGCATCCATCCCAAAAAATGTTTTATCAAATTGATTCATATTTAAGACCTCGAGAGCGCATTGCCGTCTTCGTCAAATCGAAACTCCTCCGGCACATCCGCTTCATCAAAGACCATTTGATTACGAGCCTCTCGCCAATCATTGGCCTTAAACACGTAGGCCAAAACAGAGGCGACGGCTCGGTAGAGGGGTTCGGGTATAGGGCTATCCAGTTCGGTTGTATAGTATAAAGCACGCGCCAAGACCGGTGTTTCAATTATGGGCACCGCCGCCTTGGCGGCTTGCTCCTTAATGGCCGCGGCGACATCCGCTCGGCCCTTCGCCAGGACAATGGGGACCGTTGAGGTCAGTTCGTCGTATTCCAGCGCCACAGCAAATTCGGTTGGGTTGACCACAACCACGTCCGCGTCTTTGATTTTACTCATCATTCGGCGCTTGGATATCTCACGCTGACGCCGACGAATCGCCTGACGGATCTCCGGGCGACCCATCATATCCTTCATTTCATCTTTGACTTCCTGCTTGGTCATCCGCAGACCTTTTAAATAGGTCCAACGCTGATAGGGAACATCTAAAATCGCAAGGATTGCGACTCCGAGACTAACCGTCAGAAAAATCTGAATAGCTAAATGCGCGCCATCCCTCAACATCGGCTCTAAGTCCGATTGAGCGATCGCAATAAGCTCCCTATGGTGACTCCATAGCAAACTCACCAACAACGTTCCGATGACGAAAAACTTTAGCAAGTTGCGAACCAAATTAACCAGTGATTGGCCGCCAAACATTCTGACGATTCCATTCAAAGGATTAAGTTTTCCAAAATTTGGACTAAACGCTTGAGAACTAAAATTGAATCCACCGTTAACAAAAGGCGCCAACAATGCGACCAATACCGCGGTCAATAACAGCCAACGAATGACCCAAAACGCGTTGAATAGCGCCAACCCTAAATGTTCTGGCAAATCGTTGACACGATCGATCATTTCTTTATCGAACGTCATGCCAGCAACCATCAAATGGCGGGTGTCGTCAAGAATTTGGGGCCCCAACAATCCCACCAACGCCGCCAATATTAAGACGGTAATGGCACCAGAAAAATCTTGGGACCGTGGCATTTGCCCACGCTCTCGCGCTTGTGAGAGTGTTTTGGCAGTGGCTTCTTCGGTTTTATCGTCTTTATCTTGCTCTGCCATAACTACGCCTTGTGATAAATCATTAAACGTAGAAAGTGGACTGCCATATCCCAGAGGTTCTCGGTTCGCTCTTGGATGACCGGAAGCAGTATCATCAGCAACCCAAACCCCAACAGCAACGTAACCGTGAATCCGACCGCGAAGATATTAAGGGAAGGAACACTACGAGCCAGCGCGCCCATACCAATATTAACGGCCAACATTGCAAGCAACATTGGCGCTGAAATTAGCGCAGCGCCCTGAAACAGAACGCCGGCAAATTGCAAAACCTTATCGGCATCTAGAATATGAAACGATCCTGGTGGCAATACGCGCAAGCTATCCGTGATCATGAAAATAATTGCGCTAAATCCACCACTGACTAAAAAAATCATGATCGCCATGATGTTGAGAAATTGCGACACCACTGGCGTTGTGCCGAGCGTCGGGTCGAAGGCCTGGGCAAAGTTAATTCCAATTGCGGTGGCGATCTCTTCACCTGCATAAACCACGGCATTTAAGACCAGCGTCAGCACGAACCCCATCGATACGCCTAATACCGCTTCATTCATAACCTCGGGCAAATGAGGCGCATTAAAATCGGATCCCAGTGGTGGCGCGTTGATGGCGACCGTTGGCATCATTACAAAACACAAAAACATCGATAAAATAATTCGGATGCGAACGTTATTGGAAATCTGTGGAAATATGGGCGCCACCAAAAAAAAAGCGCTTATACGCGTCATCGGCAGCAATAGTGCTTCCAGCCAACTGAGCGCCCATAAGCCCAATTCCAACATGTCAATTGACCGTCCCTGGTATTCGTTCGAATATTCGGCGCGTAAAATCAACCAGCACGTTTAACTGCCAGCTGCCAATAAACAAAATCACCAAAGCCGCGGCAATTACTTTTGGCAAAAACGTAATTGTGGACTCGTTGATCGAGGTCGCCGCTTGGAATATGCCCACCATCACACCAACGATTAGCACGGTGATTAAAATTGGACCGGCAACTAAAAAGCCTGTCCATAAGGCCTCACGGATTAAATCAACAACCTGATTTTCTTGCATGATCTACCCCTGAAAACTCGAGGCCAACGAACCTACAATGAGAGCCCAGCCGTCGACTAATATAAAGACAAGGAATTTGAATGGGAGCGAAATCATCACGGGAGAGACCATCATCATGCCCATTGACATCAAGACGCTTGCGGTGATTAGATCGATCAGTAAAAACGGTATATAGATCAAGAAGCCAATGGTGAACGCGGTCCGCAGTTCACTGATCATATAAGCGGGCACCAACAGGGTCATTGGTGTATCCATAGGCGTTTGAACCTTCGGTTGATTTCGAAGATCAAAAAACAATTTCAGGTCTGACTGTCTGGTTTGCGCCAACATAAATTTCTTCATTGGCACTTCGGCTTTTACGAGTGCGTCTTCAAAAGAAATTTTATTTTCAACATACGGCGCTAACGCGGTACGTTGAATATCGTCAAGAGTAGGCGCCATCACAAAGATTGTTAAAAACAGCGACAGCCCGACAATGATTTGGTTGGGCGGCGCTTGAGCCGCTCCCAAAGCCTGACGCAGCAAACTCAATACAATCACAATTCTCGTAAATGCGGTCATCGACAACACAATTGCTGGCAACAACGTCAGAACCGTCATCAAACCTAGGGCTTGTAACGTCAAACTGTAAGCCTGCCCTCCACCAGGGGTGGGGGCCGTGCGCAACAACTCAATGGCGGCGGGCGAGGCGGGCGGCGCCGCGGCCAAGGCGGCCATCACTGGCGCCAACAAAAGTAATGCAAAACCGAACTGTAAACCTCGTCTCATCGGGTCATCCTTGACTGTGCTTCGATTGATCCTCAGCCATGGACTGTACTTGATTTTGAGGGGTAGTTTCCAGTCTGGTAATTGAATGAGCGGTCACGCCGAGCAAATATTCGTTGCCCTGGTAGCGAATGATGACCAGTTTTTCGCGAGGCCCGACGCCGACTTGGTGTACAAATTGGATTGGGCTCGATGGCAGCATCGCGCCAAAGCGCGAGCGCTTCAACAGCCATAAAACTAAGAACAACAGCGAACCCGCCAGTATTAAACCGGAGAAGTAGCGGACTAGATCCATAGGTTAAGACCCCCGCGGGTTGATTTTAGAGATGTTTAACGCGTTCTTCGGGAGCAACGACTTGGGTTAGGCGGATGCCGTAGCGCTCATTAACCAGAACAATCTCGCCACGAGCGATGACTGTACCATTAACGCACACGTCTAAGGGCTCGCCCGCGACGCGGTCGAGTTCCACAACGCTGCCTTGACCCAATCGCAATAAATCGCGAATTCGCAGGGAAGTATGACCCACTTCGACTGAAACGTTAACGGCAACGTTCTGGATGAGTTCTAACTGAACTTCCTTTTCACCGTCTTGCCCTTTAGCCAAGGGGGAATTCACTGAATCATTCATACGTTTACTCCAACACTAATTCTTGATTTGCTTAGGAGGCTTGCGCCATCACCGGCTCATCCACTTCGGGATGAATCACATCCGCTACTCGAATGGCTGAGTTGCCATTTGACTCACCATATTCCGCTTCAAATAAATGCGAGCCATCAACAAGAACCTTTAAAAACTCGTCTGGCTTCAACCATAAGGTATCTCCAACCTGAATTCTGGCCAGATCTAATGCAGATACTTTTACAGTTGCTAATTCTGCCGTTAATTTTACATCGGCGTCCTTGACGGCGTCGAGCAAATCATGACTCCACTGCATAGCGAGTTTTTCGTCGCGATCACCGGTTGGGGTTCGTCCCCGCAACAGTAACCGAATCGGCTTTAACGCTGAGAACGGATACATGATGGTAATGTTGCCACGCGCCGCGACACCCAATTCAATGGCAAAGGTTGAGACGATGACAATCTCTCGCTCCTCACCGATTTGAGCAAACGCGGGGTTAATTTCCCGACTCATGAATTCCGGCTCGATCGCATACACCGGCGCCCAGGCTTCTTTGAGGTCTCGGAAAATTCCCTCTAACAACAATTGAATAATGCGCTCTTCCGTTGGCGTAAAACCACGTTGCGCCGGCAATTCGGCGGCACCATCGCCTCGGCCACCAAAGAAACTATCTACCGCGCCGTATACCAAACCTGGATCGATTGTGATTAATCCATAACTGGGCAAAGGGGCATAGCGAACGATATTCACGTTGCATGGCGCCGGGACGCTTCGAATATAATTGCCAAACGTCGTTACTTCAAATGGCTTCGCCGTGAGTTTAACCGCTTGACGCAGCAGCGTTAGTAGATTTCCACGCAGCTGACGCGAAAAACGATCGTTAATCATATCAATGGTCGACAACTGACTACGCGAAGTGGTGTCGGTTGCGAACAAACTATACGATTGAATCGTTGCCCCTTGTGGGGCACCAGTCACCGGTGAAACATTCACATCGCCCGACTCAACGCCCTCAATGAGAGCGTCAACTTCGTCAGCGGTGAGTACGGGCTTGGGTGTATTCATGGTTATTGGAACACAAAATGGGTAAACATCACTTCTTCAATTCCGCCGAAATCTTCGTTGCGAATGAGAACGTCGTTCATGGCGTTTCGAATAGCGATTTGTAGCCGCTCGCGGCCTTCTGCCGTGGACAATTCGTCTTCACTAAAACGGTCCAGGGTGTTAATGATTGCCGCTCGAATGGGCAACTCGTGCTTGGTCACACGCTGCACAATTTTGTCACCATAAAACGTCTTGTAGGCAACTTTGAACTGAACAAATTTACGCGAGTCATGGACGTTGAGCGTGAAATCCTTTTCGATTTCTTTGTAGGTAGCCTCGAACTTTTCCTTATCTGGAATTTTCTTGCTTTCCTTCTCTTTTCCTTCCTTACCCTTCTCGCCTTTCTCGCCTTCCTTGCCCTTCTCGCCTTCCTTGCCCTCGCCTTTGGCCTCGCCTTCCTTGCCTTCGCCTTTGGCCTCGCCTTCTGCGCCTTCTTTGCCTTCGCCTTCCTTAGCGACCACTTTGGTCATTTCGCCGTCTTCATTGGCTTCCATCTGCGCTGCAGGCAATGCCGGTTTTGGCTTAAAGAATCCCGTGAAGTAGAGCGCACCAAAAGCTGCGCCCGCCATCAAGATGATCGCCACCACTACCAGAATGATGATTAACAACAGTTTCGATTTTGGTTTAGCCGGGGCTTCGCCTTCGGCGCCAGCTTCCGGTGCGGCTTCTTTCTCTTCTTTCTTTCCTGACATGACTGAATTCCGTTTCTGCTAGGGTTAATGATAATCGGTTATGCGTAGACATCCAAAACGTGCGTGCTGGGCTCAACGCTCACGGGCGCGTCCGGTACGGTCTCGGATGCTGCCTTGACGCTGGTCACCGCGGCTGAGGCATTCGATCCGCTACTGGTCTGGTTGCCAAAGGCAGCCCCAAACCCTGATCCTGACTGCGAAAATGACGTTGTTCCTAGGTTGTAGCCCTGTGATTCTAAATTGTCTTTGAGGTTTGGCAAAGCTGCTTTTAACAAGGAATTTACTTCCGGCACAGCGGCGCCAAAGTGCGCATTCAATTTATTACCGTCGACGGTCAAACTGATGGCAATTGGACCGAGGTTTTCGGGGGTGACCTTCAGATTAATGGAATATTTTTCAGTTTTAATCTGCGCCATTAGGCGACTAGCCACTTGGGCAGAGAAGTCGTCCATACGCTGAGCGTACGATTTATCCGGCTGTGGCAGCTCGATTGGCGTATTGAGCAGCTCTTGAGCTTTTTGGTCCACCGCTGAGCCCGATGAGGCCGCGTTGGTCGTGGTCAGGCTGCTCCCAGACGCCAAAGTCGAGTCAACGGCCGTGGCCGAGGTTAGGGCGCCGCCAGCCGGAGCCTCGGAAGGTCGTTGAGCCTTCTCTGCGACCCCAGCCAACACTTTAGCGGCGTTAACAATTGTTACGTTTGGTAAGGTTAAATTGGGCTCATCAGTCGCCACGGCAGAGGTCGACTCCACTGATTGCGCTGACGCCTTGGCTTTACTACCCGCTTTTGTCGCAACCGACAAACCGTTGTTTGCGACTGGATCGATCATCGATGCCGCCACTCCCATCGTGGTGGGGTCTGTTGAAGCATTCAGGGTGGTGTTGGCCGCACCCAATGAACGCAACCAAGCCTCGCTACTGATGCCCGGTTGATCGTTGACGACGGGGGCATCCGTGGACGAACTGGTCACGGTCACATTTTGCAAATGGTCCACTTGCCCCTTAGCCACAGTGGCACTTAATTTTGGACTCGTGGCCACAGTGGTACTCAATGTTGGGCTCGTGGCCACAGTGGCGTTTGCGCCCGAAGCAGCCACATCGGCCATCGCCTTCAGATAATTTAACCCGGGTTGCGCCGGCGCCAAAGCCGGATCCGTTACCGCTGGCGTCACTGGATTGGCAACTGGGAGGTTCGCGCCGTCCATCAGCTCGGCGTTATTGGCCGCTTGTGTCGCTGATGGACTGGTCCCAAGATTGCTGGGAATCGCGTCATCAATCGCGACGTCACTCGTGTTTTTTGCAGTGTCCGTAGTCGTCGCGACAGGCTTATTCGCACTCGTCAAATGCGCTTCGACACTCAATTTTTGCAACACCGAAAGGGGATCATCGGTTTGGTCTTTTGACGAGGTTTTTGGGGAAATTCTGCTGGACGATTTTGCTTTTAAAAGATCTTCGTCGCTTAACGCCGTGACGGCATTCAAATCGGTAATCGAACTCGCCCCGCCGTCAAAAAAGGACACTGGCGTATTGGCTTTAACCACTGCCGACTTAGGCAAAGTCGCGTGAGGAATGAAGTTTAAGTTTTTATTTTGAGCATTAGACCACAGCAGATTCGAAATCACAGTCGCAGTCTGCGGCAAATTTGCGTTATTCGATGTCGCGGCGGTTTGTGCCGCGGTGGCCTCAATCAACCCGTTTTGAACTCCCGGCGCCTGCGGCAATGACCCGCCCTTTGGCGCCGCGGACGCGTCGCCCGTTTGCGTCAACAACAGGTGCGCCAGCGAGCGATCGACGCCCATTTGAACTGCAAAGTCTTCCAAGGCTGAGTCGCTCGGGGCCTTTGCCCCAGCGGTCACGGCAAATCGAATTGGCGTTGTCGGCTCCGTTCCGGCCACCGATTGCGCGGGAGATGAACCACCGGCAGACACGCCCGACTGAATCATCAACGCAGCGAAAAGCGCGCCATCTGGGGAGGAGCCATTTCCAGCGGAGGAATCGGTCCCCGCAGACGGAGCGATGGTCGTCGCATCAGCGCTTGTGGTTGCCATAACCGCCATTAAAGCCTCCCCGAAATCATCGGGTGATCGGTCGGCAAGCCGTTGCCGAACACCCCAAGACGCAAACGACGAACTCTGGGCAGATCAATGCGTAGCGGCAGCGCCATGCCAACATAACTACTTGATTTTAAATATTTTTTTGAAAAATACATGCTGCTCATCGCAATCAATCCAGCCTTTCTGATCCAACCGACGACCTCAAAATGAAGCGTCTGCTGTATCAATGCAACTACAATGCCAACTGCTGGGATTCCGGCGACGGACGCAACGCGTCAATCATTGCTTGTTCTTGTTTATCTTGATATTTTTGCAATGCAACCTGGCGCTTTTCCGCAATGAGCTCCAAGCCCCGAGCAAAGCGTCTGGCTTGCGCCGCTCCTTCACGAGCGGATTCGGCGACAAATTCGCAGCGGTCTACGGTTTTGACTTGCTGGCTTTCGACCGAGGTCAGCCACAAGGCAAACTCTCTCGTCTTGGACATATCGCTGACCGTAATGGCCGTTTGTTCCCGGCTCGTGGCTAACTGCGAGTACTCCTGACGATAATTTTGCACTGAACTCAGCCGTTCACGCTCGGTCTCAAGCGCCATTTGCCGATCGCGCATTTCGCCTTCGGCCGCTTTCGCAAGCGCATCCGAAATTCGATACAAGCGCTGCATACGCTTTAAGCGCTTTTGCAGTTGCTCGCTCATGTGAGAATTTGCGCCAGCAGGCTAAACGACTCTTCAATGGTCACCGCCTGCGATGTGCCTTGACGCAAAAAGTTGCGCATGACCTCGCGACGAGCGATCGCTTCGTCCAGCTCGGGGTTGGCGCCCGCTCGATATGCCCCCACAGCGATCAAATCTTTATTTTCTTCATAGACGGCATTGAGACGCCGAAATTTCTGAACCAGGTCATTACGTTCAGGATTTAATAATTTTGAAGCCAGTCTTGAAATCGACACACTAATATCGACGGCCGGGTATTGCCCCATGGCTGCCAGATCCCGCGACAACAGCACGTGACCATCCAAAATGGCTCGAGCACTGTCAACCACCGGATCCATCGCATCATCCCCTTCAGCGAGGACGGTATAAATGCCCGTGATGCTTCCCTGATAACGCGTTGCGCCAGCACGTTCAATCAGCTCATTAATCAATGAAAACACGGATGGCGTATACCCTTTGGTGGTGGGCAATTCCCCCACCGCCAGGCCGATTTCACGTTGAGCATGGGCTAAACGTGTTAACGAATCCATCAACAATAAAACGTTTTTACCGCGATCGCGAAAAAACTCTGCCACTGCCGTTGCATAATGACTCGCTCGCAAGCGCACCACCGGCGATGTATCGCCCGGCGCCGCAATGACGACCGCGCGCTTTAATCCTTCTTCGCCCAGAGTTTCATGCACAAATTCCAACACTTCTCGGCCACGTTCACCAATCAAGCCGATCACAACGACATCGGCACTGGTAAAGCGCGTCATCATGCTCAACAGCATGCTCTTGCCCACACCACTGCCTGCCATTAAACCAACGCGTTGTCCCTTACCAATTTGAGTGAATGTATTAATCGAGCGGACACCTACATCCAGCGGCATCTGAATCGCACCACGATTAAGGGGATTCAGTGGGACGCCTTTCAACGGCACAAACACTTCAGGCGTGATCCGAGGGCCTTCATCTAAAGGCTCGCCCATCCCATCCAAGACTCGTCCCAGTAGGGATTCCGACATTCCCACGCGCGCGGTAAAGCTCACCACACGAACGGCGGCACCGGGCAACAGTCCGGCCACTGAACTCAACGGCATGAGCATCACATCCGCGTCTTTAAACCCAACCACCTCTGTTAATACCGCCGCACCCTCCTCGGTGAGCACTTCACAGTAGGCGCCTAGTGGGGCGCGGATGCCGCGCGCGGTTAAAATCATGCCGGTGACGCGCGACAGCGACCCCTGCAAGGCCGGAGGCGAAATCTCGATCGTCTCAAGCCGCGTCGCGAGATCCTCTAACGCTCGACTCACGTGGGCAGTTCCCGAAGAACGTCCGCCGCAATCGCGAGCGCCGCTTCTTGAACTTCGCGCAGACGGCGCTCAAAGCGGTCATCAACCACTTGATCGCCACCCGACACCAACACGCCGCCAGCGGATACTTGCGGATCCTCCACCAACTTTAAATGGCTGTCTGCTGGCAATGACTTTGATAGCAGTGCGTAGTCTGAAGGACTCATGCGAACTGAAACCATCGAGTCCGATTCAGAGTGGCTCATACTGTTGACCACTTGATCCAAGTAATTTTTCAACGTCTCTGGATCCGCTAACGAGCGACGTGCTAGACGACTGGCCAACTCTACTCCGCTCTTAGCAACGGGAATAACGAGCTGTCTTTCAAGCTCCGCATAACGAGTTGCCAGCGCATCCGCAGCCGCCGAAAGCGCAACCACGGCATTATCAATCGCGGATTGCATTTCATGGAGCGCTTCGGTGCGTCCGGCTTGATGAGCGCTTGCCACCTGATTGGCGACGGTTTGCGCAGAAAACTCTGGGATGGGCTCATTGAGTAACGCGGTGGCCGCACGCTGACGCTCCAACTTGATATCCGCCGACGCCGTTGACTCGCTGGCCGCGGATTCCGATGAGCCCTCGGGCTCCACCGCAACCGCGGGCTCCGGCGGCTGTTCAATCACTTGTCTGGCGTATTCTCTTAATAAAAAGCCAGCGCGATTGGCTGCAAATTGCTTGGATGAAAAACTGACGCGCGTCGGATCGCGCCTTAACATTTCTGAGGGTTTAAAAGCCGATTGAGCAGAGCGTCTCATAATAACCTTTTAATTAAACGTAATCAGCGCCGCCGCCCAACATCATTTCACCAGCATCAGCCAACTTGCGAGCGGTACGGAGAATTTGTTTTTGCATCTCCTCGACTTCCGCAAGACGGACTGGACCTTTACCTTCCATCTCATCAACAAACATTTCACGCGCACGAGCCGACATGTTCGACAAGAATCGATCTTTAACAATGTCGTTGGCGCCTTTAAGGGCAACCATGAGCTGGTCGGTGGAAACCGCCCGCATAAGCGCTTGAATGCTGCGATTGTCGCACTTATCCAAGTTCTCAAAGGCAAACATATTATCTTGAATGCGTTGCGCCAAGTCGGCGTCGGATTCACCCAAGTTTTTCATGAGTTTTTGTTCGATGTCACTCTTCACAAAATTCATAATCTTGGCGGCGTGCTTCACGCCACCAACGCTGGACGATTTCAATGACGAATTTGAACTAAATTGCTTGCCAATGATCATCTCAAGCTCAGCCATTGCGGTCGGCTGGATGGTCTCAAGCGACGCAACCCGAGCCACCACCTCGCCACGAATTTGCTCTGGCAGATATCGCAGGACATCAGCCGCCACTTCAAATTCCAAAAAGCTCATAACGATGGCTACAATTTGCGGATGCTCCTCACCGACCATTTCCGCGATGGAACGCGGATCCATCCATTGCAAGACTTCCAAGCCCCGACTTGCGGACGCCGGCATAATCCGACTTAACACGCTCGCAGCGCGGTCCTCACCGATGGCCGTTTTCAAAATATTTTCCAAATAGTCGAGTCCGCCACCCAAGTTGGTTTGCTTTTTAATTGTGGCGATAAACCCATCCAGCACCATGCTGACGGCCTCTTGCGACAAATCCGCCACCGAGATCATTGCCGCACTCAGATGTTGAACTTCTTTTGGACTCAAATGGCGAATAATCGCCGCCGCCTCTTCCTCGCCGAGCAACATCAGCATGACTGCAGCTCGTTGCGTATTCGATAACTGCGCGATCTCTTCGGCGATGATTGCCGGATCTGGCGCTGGTGGGAGTGCAGGTGTATTCGGAGTGTCAGCGGCAGCCATGATGCACCTATTACTTCAGATCTTTAGTGATGAGATTTTTGAGGACCAGGGCCACACGGCGGGCGTCTTGACTCACAAGCATACGGACCACGGTGACCTTATCATCGTAGCTGTTAGCGGTATCCAACATTTCGGCGGAAATGCCGGCTTTCTTCTTCGGCTTCAAGCGCGCTTTGAGTTCTTCCAACGTCTCGCCTTCCTTGAGCTCCAACGACTCCTCTTCCACGCCTTCCGTCGCTTCGCCTTCGGCACCGGCCGAGGGCACGCCGGGCAAGGCAGCCATCGCAGCGGCAAGTTGTTCGGGCGTGGGCTCAGGCGCGACGTACGTCAAGCGGGCCACGACCGGTTTGATCACAAACAGCCCTAACAACACAATCGCGATGATGGCCCCTGCGTAACGCAGTATCTCTAAAAACTGAGGAAGTTGCCAGAAGGGCAGGCTCTTATCGGGAGTCGGCGCCTCAAACGCTTCGGAAACGAGTGTCACTACGTCGCCGCGATCGGCGCTGAAGCCAACCGCACCTTTCACCAGATTCGTCAATCGAGCCGTTTCGTCTTCACTCAATGGCTTTGGCGCCGGAGCAGCGGCTTGACCTGCAACCGCAGGCGCATTATTCACGGTCACCGCCACCGACAGTCGTCGCACGTGGGGAGCGGGATCAACGACGTAACGAACGGTTCGATCCATTTCGTAATTTTTGGTTTCGCTGGACTCGTCGCGGACCGGCGGCTTTGCCCCCGTATCCGTGCCATTGGGAGGCACAGCAGCGCCCTGGACTGCCGCCGTCGCCGCCGGGGGTTGATTCGATAACGATCCCGGCACGCCTTCTGGTTTTTGGTCAGTGGTCTTCGCTTGGTGGGATTGTTCGGAACGCACTTTGGTGCCAGTCGCGTTGGGATCGAAGTTTTCAATGGTTTGCTCCACCACCGAGAAATCCACATCCGCCGCCACCTGCGCGCGGACATTCCCAGCGCCAAAGATCGGGGCCAACATACTGACCACGCGATCCGCGTATTCCGCTTCCATTCGTTGGCGCAACTCTTGTTGTTTCGTTGACGCGTCCATCGCGCTTCCGTCGTGCGCTTCCGTGAGTAAATGACCAAATTGATCAACCACCGAGACGTTGTTCGGTGTCAAGTAGGGAATACTCGATGAGACCAAATGCACGATTGCTTGCACTTGACCATCGCTGACGGCACGTCCGTTATACGGTGTGACGATTACAGACGCCTTCGGCTCTTCGCGATCACGAATGAACACACTTTGTTTCGGAAGCGCCAGGTGCACACGTGCGTCTTGAATGGTATTAATCCGCTTAATGCTTTGAGCAAGCTCTTCCTCGACCGATGCGTTATAACGCGCTTGTTCCATAAACTGACTGGTTCCTAAAGGCATATTTTCTTTTAAGCCTTGAAAGCCAGTATTGGATTCTTTTGGCAAGCCGGCTGACGCCAGAGTGATTCGAGCTTCATAATAGTCTTTGCTATCAACCAACAGATTGCCGGATTGGGGATCGATGGCTGCTTTGATGCCGGCCTTCTTCAACACCTGCGTCGCCGCTTCTTTATCGGTATCCGCCATGTTTGGATAGAGCGCGCGCGGCGGACTTTGTGACATCGTGGCTAATATGACCGCCGCCAACGCGAGCAAAATTGCCAAGGCAACGTACGGAATGAATCGACGAACCGCAGGGCGCTCTAAGAATTCGGCGAATGGTCCTTTTTGCGCCTGTTCAGTCGCTTCACCAATTTTGGCCAGTTCCTGGCCCATGTCTGCGCCAGTGGCGACCGGCGGCATAGCGCTCACTGGACGATTCCCTAAAACATCTGCTTCTACTGCGGCCATAGGATTACACCGACATTGTGCTTATTTCATGGTAGGCATCCAGAATCTTATTACGGACCTGAACGGTGGCATCAAAGGCAACGGAGGCCTTTTGCATCGCGATTGCGACATCAGTAATTGGCACGTCTTCACCGCGCGCATACGCGTCTTCCAAGTTGCGAGCAACCTTTTGCTGCTGATTCACGGAATCCAAAACGCTCTTGAGCGTTTCTTGGAAGTTGTTTTCATGAACTTGAGGAGTGGACAGTGGTATCGCAGGCGTTTTAGAAGTAGTCGCTCCATGCACTTGATCGCGCATGGATTGTAATTGCTTCAACGCCTGCTGCATTGCCAGAGAGTGAATGGTCATGCCATAACCTCCCCGTCAATTTTTTCTTCTATAAAAATGCCTTCCGCACGCAACTTTGCCAACTTATAGCGCAATGTTCGCTCACTGATTCCTAAGTGCTGTGCCACTTCCGCTCGTGACGAGCATTGTTTGAGCGCTTGAATGATTACTTGCGCTTCGTGATGAAGTCGGCTGTCCGCCAAAGCCATTTTATCCACTTTAGCGACGGCCATCGGGGGAGGATTGAGCGGCAACGCGTCAATCACGTCCGCGACCATCACGTCCAAACCCAAATGCTCGGCATCAATATAATCCCCGTCACTAATGACCAACGCCCGTTGAATCACGTTTTCCAATTCACGGACGTTCCCTGGCCAGTCATACGCCACCAGTTGGTTCAGAGCATCGGGCGTAAGGCCCACTAAGCCTCGAATTTTTTCATGTCGCTTCAACATGGCGTGAGCGAGCGGAATGATGTCGCCCGGACGTTCACTCAGTGGCTTGATGCTCAATGGGAAAATATTCAGTCGGTAAAAGAGATCTTCTCGGAAGCGTCCCGCTTTCACTTCATTGATCAAACTGCGATTGCTGGCCGTGATCAAACGGAAATTGGTCTGTCGCGAACGCGTCGAACCCAATGGCGTGTATTCACGCTCTTGTAAGACTCGCAAGAGTTTGGCTTGAATGGACAGCGGCAATTCGCCGATTTCGTCCAAGAACAGAGTGCCGCCGTCGGCTTGCGCAAAATAGCCATCAAACCGTGCAATAGCCCCTGTAAAAGATCCTTTTTCGTGACCAAAAAGCATGTCTTCAACCATGGAATCGGGAAGACAGGCGGTGTTAAACGCAATGAACGGTCCCTGCGCACGCGATGAACTCTGATGAAGCAACCGGGCCAGAACTTCTTTACCCGTTCCCGAGGGTCCGCCGATCAATACCGTGACCTCAGTGCGGGCGACTCGCTGCGCCAAGGCCAATAAATTCACGGTAAAGGGGTCGCCATGTACGAATTCGCGG